>Ga0247611_10008392_pt1 | contig 12739 bp, 8 predicted proteins | sample 177DNAGHGhighgp2_FD_192422 | JGI IMG/M metagenome (GOLD analysis project Ga0247611, IMG submission 192422) | Sheep rumen microbial communities from Palmerston North, Manawatu-Wanganui, New Zealand - 1770 DNA GHGhigh gp2 | ecosystem: Host-associated > Mammals > Digestive system > Stomach > Rumen ... | reverse complement strand
CGGTAGGCTTCACATAAGCAGTGTCGTAGCTGTTGAAGGCCCGGTCGCCCCACACGTAGGTTTTATAGCAGAACATCAAAAACTTTGGGTAACCCATCGTGCTGTCCTTGAAGTTCACTTTCCCGTGCTTGAGCGCACGCCACCAGTAGCCCTTGTTGCGGGTGGTGTCATAGGGCTCGTTGAGTTTCGCCTCGATACGTTGATGGAACCGCTCCTTGGCCTTCTGAATCTTGCTCAGTTGCTGAACGGTATCAACCGGTTGCTGCAGGCTGTCTTGCTGCAGGACAAAAAGCGGCTCCGATACTTGTCCCCAGGACAGCATCGCAGTGGTGAGCAGTAATGACAATATCAATATGCAACGTCTCATTATCGGTTGCAAAGATAATGAGAAAAAATGAATCTTGGTTTAGAAGTCGCTGAAGAAATTGGGACGGATCAACAATCCGATGCGCAGGCGGCAGTGGTACTTGTTGTAGTCGAGCAGGTTCTCGCCATAGCCGTCATAGAAGTGCAGCATCAGGTACTGGTTATCCCTCTTGCTGAAGCGGAAGCCCACATTCACAATTGTGTTGAAGTTGAGGTTCCATCCCTGGCGTTTCACAAAGGTGACATCGGCCACCCAACGCCTGTCGGCCGAGATAAACTGTGAACCAACCTGGAAGATACCGCAATACTTGAGGATGTCCTTGTTCTGCTGACCGTCGATGATGGGAATCCATGTCTTGCCATACACCTCCAGTCGAGGGTCAATCACTGCAGCATAGCTGACCGAAACTTTGTTCCAACTGCGCGATGCCTCGCCGTCACGCCCGTTGGACTCATGTTCAAGCATGATCGTGCCATTACCCACAAGTTTACCGTTATACACAACCAGATTCTGCACACCGATGCCGGGATTGAAGTTCAGGTCATGGAAGGGCAATGACTCCTCAAACACGTTCCATATCGCCTTCTGTGAGTATTGCAAGAACAGGTGGCTGTGCAAGGGCAGGATGGACTTGGTGAGTCTGTGGCGGAAACTGATTTGGAACTTCACGTCACTGTTGAACTCGGTGGGCTTGGTGTTCAATGCCGTACCACCCACGAAGTAAGTGTCTTTATAGATGCCAAAGGCCGGTCGGCTGTCAAAGTCGTTTATTACGCTGTCAACATTGATTCTTTGTTGCTCCACGCCTTTTTTTGACGTAACAATCTGGCCCATCAGCGGCAAGCCAACCAGTGCCATCAACGCCAGATATATTGCTCTCGTGTAGTTCATATTTTTTAGTTTTTTGTTTCTGGTTGATTATAGTACTGTAAATCCAGATACTTGGATGTTATCATAGGTCTTGACGAGTTGGCTATTCCTCCACAGGTGGGCTCTGGACTCGTCAGTGTCGTTATTATATTCATATGTGAGCATATACACATCATCGCCATAGGATAGGATTTCTATGGCTTGTGAACTGGTACATTCCCACCCCGACAGATAATGAGAGGGGACACCATCGACCCACAGTGTGGCAATTATCGTCTTATCGTAGTCATATTCAAAGCCTGCCGCATAGATGTGGCCATTACACTTCGTCGCCGACTCCACGCGTCCAATCAAGTACTCGTTGTTACCGAGTGCTTCCCTGGGATAGGTGACAGGATAAACCTCATATTGCTTATCTACCCAGACGGCAGGCATGGCGTCGATCATGCCACCGATGATGGTATGGTCTCGGTCATAGGCATAAATGGCATGACATTCTCCGGTCACGGCACCCTCGGGCATGGGCAGGTACTCTTTCTTGTAATTGGTGTAGAGCACCGGCTGATAATGCCCATCTGGATTGACTTCACTAAAGCCGTAACCAATTACATAACATTTGCCCTCGCTCACGGCGAGCGCATGATTGGCGGGCACGAAGTCGTGGAAATTCTCGAGGGGGAAGATACCGCTGTTTTTCAGCACGTTAGGAATATCAAGCAGGTAGATGTAATAGTCCCATTTGCCGATACCGTAGGTCCAGTGGTCCACATCATCGATAAAATCGACATGCAGGGTGTTCCACTTGCCGTTTTTCCAATAGCCCACGCGCCCCTTAGACTGAACACCTGACACGAAGTAGTCGTCACCGTCCGAGATGATTTCAGCGGCAAAAGTGCAGTTGGGCAATTGCGTGACAAACTCGCCGTTTTGGTCATAAATCTCGCCGCTGGGGGTCATCAACAGCACCGTGCGCTGGTCAAGCGGCTTGATGGGATTGACAGGTTCATCGTGCTCACACGACGACAGCAATGTCAGCGTACAAGCCGCCAAACAATAAATCAAAAAGAATCGTTTCATATAATTTTAGTCCTTAGTTCTTAGTTGGCAAATGCCTAACTTCTAACTCCTAACTCCTAACTATACAGTTATTTCGTAGCACCGCCCAGGGCGATGTACAGGGCGATAATGCCCATAGCACCGTTGTACATGTTCACAGCCTCGTTGAGCTGGGCATTCAGGAGGGTTTCCTGGGCAGTGAGCACCTCCAGGTAGTTAGCCTTGCCGTTGTCCATGAGTTCGTGGGTTCCACGGTAGGCATCCTTCAAGACCTCAACCTGGCGACGATAGTAGTCATGCTTCTCGATCGCCGCTTGACAGTCGGCCAGAGCTTCATTCACCTCGCTGCCAGCATCAATCACAGTCTGCACATATTGATTCATCAGGTCCTCTTGAGCCAGCTGGTTCATTTTGAGGTTAGCCTTCAACTTCCCTTGTGCATAGATGGGTTGGGTCAGCGATGCCACGGCATTGAGCAGAATTTTCCCCGGGTTCACCACTGCACCTCCCGCACTATTGGTCCATCCAGCCAGTCCTTGCAGGCTGATGGAGGGATAAAAAGCGGCACGGGCAGCCTGTGTATTGTAGAACGCCTCTGCCATCTCCAAGTCAGCCATTCGGATGTCGGGGCGGTTCTGAAGCAACATGGCGGGCACACCCGTCTGAAAACGACGGGGCAAAGAGTATTTGTGCAAATGGCTACGCTCGATGTGCTGCGGTGTTATCGCGAGCAGTCGGCAGATGGCATTCTCTACCTGGCGGATGTTGCGCCGCGCGTCCACGATCGAGGTTTTCACGTTCAGGTAGGATGACTCCATCTGGTTGACAGCTGTGGAATAGGACTTGCCGTTCTCCCAGAGGATCTTCTGAGTCTCAAGCGAGATATTCCACAGGCTATCGGTCGCCATGAGGATTTCCAGTTGCTGGTCCAGCAAGAGTAACGTGCTGTACTGCTGTGCCACCGCCGAGATGATGTTGGCTCTGACGGCTTGTTCAGCGGTTTTAGCTTGCAGGAGCAGAACCTCGGACTTGCGCTTCTGGCCCTTAATCGTGCCGAAAGCATCAATATCCCAGTTGACCTGCAGCGGCAGGTTGTAGGTCTTGGCTGCCGCACTGCCTCCAAAGGAGGAGATAGAGCCAGAGGGTGAGAAAAACACCGACGGGAAAAAGGCTTGCTTGGCTGCTGCGAGCGCTGCTTCGGACTGCTGTATTGCGATACGTGCCGAGTTGATATCGGTGTTGCGCATCAGGGCTGTGTCAATGAGCCTCTGCAACAGGGGGTCGGTGAAGAATTCGCGCCAGGATAGCTGAGCTATCGAGGTGCTGTCTCCCGCCATGGCGACATTCTCGCCAAACACGTCGGTGGGAACAGTCGCCTGGGACTTATACTCGCTGTGTAAACTCTTGAGGGTGTCGCAGCCCACGAGAGATAAGACGGCAACACACAAGATGATGATATTGAATGATTTCTTCATATTCCAATTATTACTATTAAGGACTTTAAGGTCTTTAAGGACCTTATTATCACTCTTCACTCCTCACTTCTAACTCCTCACCTGTCTGGCCTTGAAATTTTTCATGCAACTGCTGGAAGAACATGAAGAACACGGGCACCACATAGAGCAGGGCGAGCGTGCCGACAGCCATACCGGCAGTAACACCAAGGGCGAGGACACGGTTGCCGTTGGCACCAGCACCACCAGCAATGATGAGAGGAATCATACCCGCAATCATTGTGACGACGGTCATCAGGATGGGGCGCAGACGCTCCTCACAGGCAGCGAATGCCGCATCGTGGATGCTCATGCCCTGGGCACGACGTTCCGAAGCGAACTCGGTAATCAAGATGGCCGTCTTGGCCAGCAGTCCGATGAGCATGATGACACCCGTCTGCAAGTAGATGTTGTTCTCCATGCCGGGCAGGTGGAGCAGCGAAACCAGCCAAATGGCACCAAACGAGCCCATCAGTCCGAAGGGCACGCTCAAGAGCACAGCCATCGGCGTGAACCACGAGTTGTACAACGACGCCAGGATGAGGTAGATGAGGATGACGCAGATGACGTAAATCAGGGCGGTAGCATTGGAGCCAGCTGTCTCCTCCACCTCACGAGACATGCCATCGTACTCATAGCTATATCCGCTTGGCATCTCCTGCTTGAACACCTCGGCGATGGCCTTGTGAGCATCGCCCTCCGAGTATCCGCTGGCGGTCATTACACCGCAAGTGATGCTCTGGTACAGGTTGAAGTGCGCTACCGATGCCGATCCCACAATTTCGGTCAAAGTGACGAACTCTGATATAGGAGCCATCTTGCCCCCTTGCACGCGCACAAAGATGTTGTTGAGCGACGAGGGGTCGAGACGGTATTCGGGTGCCGCGTTGGCCATGATGCGGTACACCTTGCCGAACTGGTTGAAGTTGCCCACATAGGAGCCGCCGCAATAGGCACCCAGGGTGCTGAGCACTGCCGCAGGAGTGACCCCAGCACGGTCACACTGTGTCGCGTCGATGTTGACCTGATACTTCGGGAATCGTTCAGAGTAGGCCGACATCGCCATCATGATTTCGGGCCGTTCATTCAATTTTGCCAGGAACTTGTTCGCATCAGCATTAAATTCCGACATCGGGCGGTCCTGCATATCTTCCAGCACAAGGGCCACGCCGTTGTTCGAGCCGTAGCCGGGTACCTGAGGCATCTGGAAGGGGATGACCGTCGCATTCTTGATGTCCTTGCAGTCCATAGCAAAGCGCCCATAGACCAGCACGATGTTGTGGTTCATGCCAGAACGGTCGTCCCAATTCTTCAAGCGGATGATGAGCGTGGCATAGCAGCTGCCAGAACGTCCCGCCATCATGCCGTAGCCGCTGACCACCGCGTAGCTCTCGAGTTCAGGAATCTTCTTCACCTTCTCCTCCACACGCTTGACAATCTCCTGCGTCTCATGCAGGGTGCAGCCCTCGGGGGCGCGTACCTCGGCAAAGAATACGCCCTGATCTTCTTCGGGCACAAGACCTGACGGCAGACCCCGCATGAAGAAGACGAGCAGCACAGCCGTGGCGGCGAGCAGCAGCCACGCCCATTTGGGACGATTGATAAAACCGCCCACGCTCTTCTTGTATTTCTTGAGGATGGCGTTATAGCTGACGGTATAGGCCCGGGTAACATAGTAGTTCAGGTTTTTCTTCTCGGTGTTACCCTTGGAGTACCGCATCATGATGGCACACAGGGCAGGACACAATATCAAGGCGGACACGCACGACAGACCCACCGATGACGCCAGCGTGACGCCAAACTGGGTGAAGAACGACCCCGACGTGCCGGGCATGAATGCCACAGGGATGAACACCGCCATGAACACCAGAGTACACGAGATGACAGCTACCGACACCTCGCTCATGGCCTCGCGGGTGGCACGGCGTGCATCGGTGATGCCACCCTCCATTTTAGCCATGACCGCCTCGACGACGACAATGGCATCATCCACCACGGTACCGATGGCCAGTACCAGTGCAAATAGCGTCAGGATGTTGAGCGAGAACCCCGCGAGCTTCACGATGGCAAACGTTCCCAACAGCGACACGATGATCGATATCGAGGGAATGACCGTTGCCTTGAAGTTCTGGAGGAAGAAATAGACCACGAGGATGACCAGGATGATGGCGATGACCAGCGTCTCGACCACATTGTGGATGGCGGCAAAGAGGAAGTCATCGCTGGTCTCCAGAATCTCGAACTCCAGACCGGCAGGCATTGTCGGCTTGAGTTCCTCGTAGAGTTTGTTGATGCGGGCGTTCACCTCGGTAGCGTTGGCACCAGGAGCCTGGAACACCATGTAGATAGTGCCTGGCTGGCCGTCGATGTTTGACGTGAAGTTGTAGCTCACAGCTCCAATCTCCACATCGGCCACGTCACTCAGGTGCAACAAGTGGCCACCGTCGCTGGTACGCAACACTATTCCGTTGAACTCCTCGACGGTTTTCAATGTTCCTTTGTACTCCATAGAGTACTGGTAGGCGTTCTCGGACTGTTCACCCAGCGATCCCGTGGCGGCGACAAAACTCTGGCCGCCTATTGCAGCGAACACGTCGTTAGGTTCCAGTCCATACTGCGCCATCACATCGGGCTTGAGCCAGATGCGCAGGGCATAGGTGTTGCCCAGCGACATCACATCGCCCACGCCAGTAATACGCATCAGTCGGGGACGCACATTGATATCGATGTAGTTGGCGATAAAATCGGCATCATACTTGCCGTCCAGGCTCTTCAATGCACCGATGTGCAGGATGTTGTTCTGCTGTTTCATGACCTCCACGCCCACCTTTGCCACCTCGGCGGGCAGCAGGGCCGTAGCACGGCTCACTCGGTTCTGGACATTAACGGCTGCCAGGTCGGGGTCGGTACCCTGCTCAAAATAGACCTGAATCGATACCTCGCCCGATGCTGATGCCGAGCTGGTGATATGGGTCATGCCCGGCACACCGTTGATGTTCTCCTCCAGCGGCTGAACCACCGACTTCATGATGGTGGAGGCGTCGGCACCAGTATAGGATGTGGAAACGCGCACCGTGGGCGGAGCAATATTGGGATACTGCTCGATGGGCAGAGTGCCCATGCAGATAGCGCCCACCAGCGTGATGACAATGGCTATCGCACATGCCATCACATAACGGTTGATGAAGATATTGTTCTTCATAGTCCTTTACTTTTCTTTTTTAGGTTCAGGGAACAGGACACGCTGGCCTTCTTGCACGTTATTGGCACCGACGGTCACAATGCGGTCTCCAACATTCAATCCCTCGGTCACGATGACATCCTTGCCATTGCCGGCATCGGTTGTCAATATGGTAACGGCTGTCGCGGTGCTGTCGCCCTTCACTTTATACACCAGGGACTTGTCTTGCAGACGCACCACTGCTGCTTGTGGAATCACCATCACGTCATTGACGCTATAGGGCAAGATTACAGTGCCCTGGATGCCCGAGTACAGATGACCTTCAGGATTAGGGAATGTGGCTTTGCAAGCCAGGGTACCCGTGGCGGCATTCACGACACCTGTCAGGCTGGACACGCGTCCCTTGTGCTGATACTCGGTGCCGTTCTTCATGATGAAAGTCACTTCAGGAATCTGGGCTATGAGCTTAGCCGTTTCGCTTTGACTCACGCCCGACGATGCCATCTCCTCGATAATTGATTCTGGAACCGAAAACTCAGCCTCCATCTGCCTGTTACCGCTGACGATGGTCAGTTGAGTCATCGGGGTCACCTGGTCTCCGGCATAGACGGTGATCTCGCCAATGACGCCAGCCACTGGCGAAGTGATTGTACAGAAACCAAGATTAACCCTTGCATGGTTCACAGCTGCCTGGGCCTGGCTGACTGATGCCCTGGCCTGGCTGACGGTGGCTTGTGCCTGCTTGTAGGTGTTGAGTGAGCTCTCGAGCATATAATTGCTCACGATCTGTTTCTCGTACAGATTCTTGTTGCTCTCATATTCCAGTTTGGCACTGTTAGCCTGGGAAATGGCTGCCTGAAGATTGGCATTGGCTGCCTGGAGATTAGCTCTCGCCGATTCCAATTCATGCTGGGCATTACGCGAATCGATGACAAAGAGGGTCTGCCCCTTGCGGACCTGTTGTCCCTCGGTCACATAAATCTTCATCAACTGACCGCTGACCTGCGGCATGATTGTCACATCGGCCTGTCCCTTCATCTTGGCACTGAACTTCACAGGCACCTCAAGATTGGACTTCTTCACAGTCATCGTCTCATAAGACGTCTGCGTCTCCTTGGGGACATCAACACCACATGCTGCCAAACACAGGGCAAAAAGTAACAGAAAACTTAATCTAAAATAAAGGCTCTTGACTACCATAATTACTTAAAAATCTAATTAATATGCTACAAAAAAGACAGGATGCCGATGTGTCACCACATAGTACCATCACTGCTTTCTTATTATTTTAAGCGACAAATTTAGTAATTTTTCTGACAATTTGATGTATTGATTTTAGAAAAAACGCAATATTCATAACAAATTCCTTCAATAATTACCCCAAGGAGAGCCCTTTCCTCATTAATCAATATACGCGCACAACGCAATGCAGGGAACCTCATGCGGCTCCCTGCATTGCGTTATACGCGTATTCGTTTTTAAATAACTCAGTCGATCGGGTTGTTCTCGGCGAAGATGGCCATGCGCTCATCGAGGATATCATACTGGTGATCCTGGATGAACGAGGTGCACACGCGCAGGCCTTCCTGCCAGGAGCCAGTGGTGGCGAGGCAGATGGCACTCACGCCGTAGTACATCAACTCGCGTGCGAGCTCACCGCTGGTCATGTTGCCATAACCGATGGTGAAGTAGAAACCGTCGGCGATGGGCCGGTCACCGTCCATACCATAGACGATGCGGAAGCCGTGACGCGTGAAAATCTCCTTCAACTTGTGGGCACGCTCGCCATAGACGATGACATCGTCGCGGAAGTCATACTCACCGTTGCAGGCAGCCTCCATGATGGCAGCCAGGGCATACTGGGCACTGTGGCTCGTGCCTGATGACAGGGCATAGAGCGTGCGGGTGATGAACACCTTGCCGAAGGGCAGTCCGTCGTAGCGGGCCGACAGATCGGGATAGTGGCGGTTGAAGATGGCCGGGCTGATGCAGGTCATCGCAATGCGCTCGCCAGCATAGGAGAACGCCTTGCTGCCGCTGATGTGCATGATGTAGTTGTCGGTATATTTGGCCACGGTGGGCTGGAAGGGCGGCTCGAAGGGCTTGCTCAGGTCAACGCGGAAGTCCATGGCAAAGTAAGCCAGGTCCTCAAGCACGATGACGTCATACTTGGTGGCCAATTCGCCGATGTCCTTCAACTCGTCTTCGGTCAAGCAGATCCATGCAGGGTTGTTGGGGTTGCTGTAAATCAAGCAGCAAACGTCACCCTTGGACATATACTCTTCAAGCTTGGCACGCAGCTTGGGGCCACGGAACTCGTAGATGTCGAACGTCTCATAGGGGACATCCTGGATTTCAAGCTGGAGCTTCTGCACGGGGAAACCCGGGTCAATGAACAGGGCCTTGTTCTTCTTCTTGTTGCTCTGGGTGATGGTGAGCAACGAGGCGAAGGTGCCTTGCATCGAGCCAACGGTGGGCACGCAGCACTCGGCGGGGATATCCACGTCGATAAACGCCTTGATAAAGCGTGAAGTGGCGTCCTTGATCATCTTCTCGCCAGGCAGGGCGGGATACAGGCGGGCACAACCGTTCTGCAGGGCCTTGATCTGGGCGTCAACGCCGATCTGGGCAGCGGGCAGTCCGGGAATACCCATCTCCATCTTGATGAACTCCTGTCCCGACTCACGCTCGGCACGCTCGGCTATGGCCTTCACCTCACGGATGGTGGCGTTGGCATAGTCCATGATGCCATACTCCTCGATTGCGCGGTCGATGATTTCGCGACTAATGGGTGTGGGCTTCATCGCTGGGCCTCCTTTCCGATGGCAAGTGCCTTGAGGTTGGCATCAACAACGGCGTCGCCCTTGCGGCCGAAGACGCGGCGGATGGCATTCTCCAACTTGTCGTACTCGATGTTGAGGGCCTTCTGGGCGGCACCCAGCAGGATGACGTTGGCCGAACGGGGAACCTCGTTGTCCTTGGCCAGCTGCTCAATGTCAAGGATGATAACATTCTTCACCTTGTTCAGGTCGGCCATCACCTTCTCCACGTCGGGATAGTTGGGGATATTAACAAAGGGCTTGCTCGAAGTGATGATCCAGCCCTCCTTGCTCAGGTAAGGCAGGTAACGCAGTGCCTCCATCGGTTCCATCGAGATGATCACGTCGGCCGAGCCGAGGGCGATCAGGTCGCTGTTGATGGGATTGCTGCTGATGCGCAGGTTGCTCTGCACGTCACCACCACGCTGGGACATGCCGTGTACCTCGGCCTGCTTGATATAAAGGTTCTCGTGCATGGCTGCTTCGCCGATGACGGTAGCGATGGAGAGGATACCTTGTCCACCCACGCCGCACAAAATGATATCAGTTTTCATTGCTTTGCCTCCTGTGCTTTCTTTTGTTTGAGATGACGTTGTAATGTTTGCATGCACTCGCGGCGCGGGATAATCACGCTGGTGCCGCGGTACTCAATCTCCTCACGCATGATGCGAGTGATCTCGGGCATGTTCTTGGGCAGGGGAACGACCACCCTGAGGTGCTCGTCGGGCAGACCCAAGCCACGGCAGATGTCCTCAAACTTGCCGGTACCTGCCGAATCTTGACCACCAGTCATACCCGTTGTGAGGTTATCGCTGATGATAACAGTGATATTGGCGTTCTCGTTGATGGCATCGAGCAGACCGGTCATACCCGAGTGGGTAAAGGTCGAGTCGCCGATGATGGCAACAGCGGGCCATTGTCCGGCATCGCTGGCACCCTTGGCCATGGTGATGCTGGCACCCATGTCAACGCAGGAGTGGATGGCCTTGAAGGGAGGCATGAAGCCCAGGGTGTAGCAACCGATGTCGCCAAACACGCGGGCATTGGGATAATCCTTCAACACCTCGTTCAGGGCAGTGTAAACGTCGCGGTGACCGCAACCCTGGCACAGTGCGGGGGGACGCGGAGCGACATCCTCGCAGCTGGCATAGCCCTCGCGCACCTCGACACCCAGGGCACGCTTGAGCGCGTCGGGGCTGAGTTCACCAGTGCGGGGCAGCTCGCCAGTGAGACGGCCCTTGATAACAGCATTGCCAGGCATCACGCCACGCACGAGGTCCTCGATGAAGGGCTGACCCTCCTCGGCAATGAGGACAGAGTCACACTCGGCAGTCATGCGGCGGATGAGTTCCTTGGGCATGGGGTACTGGCTGATCTTCAACACGGGATAGGGGCATCCGTCGGGATAGCACTCCATCAGGTAGTTGTAAGCAATACCCGAGGCAATGATACCCATCGAGTGGTCGGCAGCGTCAACATACTTGTTGTACTCGCTCTCGACGGCACGCTGCTCGAGCTCGGCCTGCTGACCAGTAACCGTGATGTTGCGCTTGATGGCGTTGCCAGGGAGCAATACCCAGTGGCTGGCCTTGGCATCATAGTTCAATTCATTCTCGGCACGGGGAGTTTCCTTCACCTCGACCACGGCGCGGCTGTGGGCCATGCGGGTGGTCACGCGCATGAGCACGGGGAGGCAGACCTCCTCGCTCAGGGCATAGGCCTTCTCCATCATGTCGTAGGCCTCCTGCTGAGTGCTCGGCTCGAAGGTGGGAATCATGGCAAACTTGCCATAGAAGCGGCTGTCCTGCTCGTCCTGTGAAGAGTGCATCGAGGGGTCGTCGGCCACGAGGACCACCAGACCGCCATTGACACCCGTCATGCCCGAGTTGACAAACGGGTCGGCGCACACGTTCAGTCCCACATGCTTCATGCAGACCAGTGCACGCTTGCCCATGAAGGACATACCCAGAGCGGCTTCCATCGCCGTCTTCTCATTAGTACTCCAGCGGCGATGAACGTTGCGTTCCACCGCTAACTTTGAATTCTGAATGTACTCCGTGATCTCGGTCGAGGGAGTACCAGGATAGGCATACACGCCACTCAGGCCCGCATCAAGCGCACCCTGGGCGATAGCCTCATCACCTAACAGTAACTTTCTCATTATTATAAGGTTTAACTAGTATTATCTTAGCAAAAAATCTGTATTAGAAGTTTATTTCAACCCCCAAAGTTACACATTAATCTATACCCCACAAAATTTTTAAGGATTTTTGACCAATCTTGTCACACCAGTTCGGTGGGAAATGTGAACCGGGTGACTCAAGGACAACGCCTATTGCGGGGATGCCAAGCCAGGGGGGATGGAAAGAAGGCACTACTTGAGGGCGTTGACGGCAGCTTCCAGCTGGTGCATGGCCTGCTCAAGGCGCTCGCGCGGAGTTCCCACATTCAGTCGCATGTGGCAATAGCCAGGAACGCCATATATTTCTCCATTATTGAGAGCAAGATGTGCTTCCTCGGCAAAGAAACGCACCAGTTCGGCATGATCAAGTCCTAATCGCCTGCAATCGAGCCACATCAAGAACGACGCTTGCGGCTTGATGGCATATATGCCGGGAATGTGCTCTTTGCAGTATTGGGCGACATAGAGAACATTCTGCTCAACATATTGCTTGCAAGCCTCAAGCCAAGGCTCGCACCGACGATAACCCACCTCGGTGGCGAGCAGTGCCGTGATATTGGCATTGCACAACTCGTTCACCTCTACCCAGCGATAGAATTCCTGACGCAATTCCGGGTTCTTGATGACCAGCCAAGTGCTTTTTACTCCTGGAATATTGAACGTCTTTCCAGGGGACCCACAGGTAATGGTCACAGCCGCTGCATCTTCGCTCACCGTCGCCAATGGGATGTGCTTGTGGCCAAAGAGAGTCATGTCACCGAACACCTCGTC
>Ga0247611_10008390_pt1 | contig 12741 bp, 12 predicted proteins | sample 177DNAGHGhighgp2_FD_192422 | JGI IMG/M metagenome (GOLD analysis project Ga0247611, IMG submission 192422) | Sheep rumen microbial communities from Palmerston North, Manawatu-Wanganui, New Zealand - 1770 DNA GHGhigh gp2 | ecosystem: Host-associated > Mammals > Digestive system > Stomach > Rumen... | reverse complement strand
GATACAGGTGATGGCGCCGGGTTTTGCCGTAGAGAATACGTATAAGCAGGCTGAGGCGCTGGCGGTCTATCTGGAAGAGAAACTGCCGATCGCTTTTTCACCGAAATATGGCTTTCTGACAGCATATCCCAGTAATACAGGTACAGGACTTCGTGCTTCCGTAATGGTACAGCTTCCGGCGATCACGATGCTGGAGCATATGCAGGCCCTGACGGAATCACTTTCCAAGGCGGGATATACAGTACGGGGCGTGTATGGAGAGAAGAGCCAGCCGGCGGGGAATATCTACCAGATCTCCAATACGATCACGCTGGGTATTTCCGAGAAGACGACGCTGGAGAATTTTGTCCGCATGATCAATAACGTGATCGAACTGGAAAGAAAGCTGCGGTCGGAGTTCTACGGGAAGAATAAGGAAAAACTGGAAGACCGGGTCTACCGCTCTCTGGGAGAACTGAGTTTCGCCAGGATCCTGAAACAGAAAGAAGCGATGAACCGCCTGAGCGACTTGCGACTGGGAGTCGCGTGCGGATTCTTGAAAGAAGTGGATGAGAAGCAGTTGCTGCTTCTGCTGAATACAGTCGGAGATGCGTCCGTCCAGAAACGATGCGGCAAGATCCTGGAGCCGCACGAGATAGACATAAAACGTGCAGATTTTGTACGTGAGGCGCTTCTTAAGAACAATAATGAGTAAGAGGAGGATGAACCTATGAATATATCGAAAAGAACGATGATGATGCTGTCCCATGCACATATGTATGCAGTATCTTTTAATCTGAACTTTATCGGAACCGAACACGTGCTTCTGGCACTGACAGATGATTCGATGGATCCGTCCTATTCTTTGCTGGAGAAATATGGTGCCAGCCAGAAGGATGTAATGGATGAGATCATCAGACTGACAGGACGGGAGCCGGGGGCTTTCGTGGCAAGAGAAGATGATCCGAATGAGATCTTCGCACATTGCACCAACCGTACCAAGAGGCTTCTTTATCTGGCGGAATATCTTGCCAGACGTACTGCACAGGGTGTCGTGGAGCCGGAACATGTCCTGATGGCGATCCTGAAGGATGGACAGAGCACGGCGGCCAATATACTCGTCTACTGTCATTTCGATACTGCCTCGGCGATGTCGGAACTGATGGAGATCATCAAGAGCCGTTCGGCAATGGCCAACTATGCCAGTGACGATGCCGATGAGGATAACGAGGAAGAAAATGAAGAGGACGGCGACGAGGAGTCGGCGGATCCGGTGGCCCGTTTCTTCAATTCGGAGAGAAAGAACCGTGCCGGTGCGACTAAGAAGAACGGTACTTCCAAGGACGGCAAGACCAAGATCCTCGATAAGTATTGTAAAGATCTGACGGCGGAAGCCAAGGAAGGCCGCATTGATCCGGTCATCGGAAGAGAAGAAGAGATCTCCCGTGTCATGCAGATCCTGGTCCGTCGTACCAAGAATAATCCTTGTCTGATCGGTGAGCCGGGTGTCGGTAAAACGGCGATCGCGGAAGGACTTGCGCAGAAGATCGTGGATAACGATGTGCCGGATCTTCTGGCAGGAAAGCGTGTGCTCTCCCTCGACCTGGCTTCGATGGTCGCTGGTACGAAGTATCGTGGTGAATTCGAAGAGCGTTTCAAGAAAGGCCTGGAAGAAGCAACCAAGTCCGGCGATGTGATCCTGTTTATCGATGAGCTGCACACCATTATGGGCGCCGGAAATGCAGACGGTGCAATGGATGCGGCGAATATGCTCAAACCGCTTCTGGCTCGTGGTGAGCTGCACGTGATCGGTGCCACAACACTGGATGAATACAGAAAACATATCGAGAAAGATTCGGCTCTGGAGCGTCGTTTCCAGCAGGTTCTGGTCAAAGAACCGAGCACAACGGATGCGATCCTGATCCTCAAGGGTATCCGTAGCAAGTTTGAAGAGCATCACGGAATCAAGATCCCGGATGATGCGATCGATGCAGCGGTCATCTTGAGTAGCCGTTATATTACCGACCGTTTCCTTCCGGATAAAGCGATCGACCTGATCGATGAGGCAGCATCCCGTCTGCGTATCAAGTCCTCGACCGAACCGGATGAGACCAAGAAGATCGGTGAACGGATCAATGAGATCATGCGTCTGAAGCAGGAAGCGGTCATGAACCAGGATTTCGAGACAGCACAGAAACTTCGTGATGAAGAGACCGTACTGGAAGAGAAACTGAGCACGCTGCGTCAGCAGGTCGTCAGCTCCAAGGAAAAGCAGCAGCTTTCCCTGACGCCGGATGATATTGCGGATATCGTGGCGAACTGGACCGGTATTCCGGTAAAGAAGATCACGGAGAGTGACGCGGAGCGTCTGAAGAATCTGGAAGAAGAATTGAAGAAACGAGTGATCGGTCAGGACGAGGCGGTCAGCGCGATCGCCAAAGCGATCCGTAGAAGCCGTCTGGGTCTGAAAGATCCGAAGCGTCCATCCGGCTCCTTCATCTTCTTAGGTACGACCGGTGTCGGTAAAACGGAGCTGGCCAAGGCCCTTGCAGAAGTCATGTTCGGTAACGAGAATGCGTTGATCCGAGTTGATATGTCCGAGTATATGGAGAAACACGATGTGGCAAAACTCATCGGTTCGCCGCCGGGTTATGTCGGATACGATGAGGGCGGACAACTGACAGAGAAAGTACGTCGTCATCCTTATTCGGTAGTGCTTTTCGATGAGATCGAGAAAGCCCATCCGGAGATCTTCAACTCGATGCTGCAGATCCTGGACGATGGCCGTCTGACAGATGGTCAGGGACGGGTGGTAGACTTTAAGAATACGATCATCATCATGACATCTAATATCGGTGCCAGAATGCTGACGACTTCTGCCGGCCGTCATATCGGATTCTCTATCCCGAGTGAGAAGAAGGACGATCCGTTCGCCGATGAGGCCGATACAGAGAAACTCTATGGTGGCAAGTCCTATAGCGAAGCGAAGGAACTTGTTCTGGAAGAGTTGAAGAAGGCCTTTAATCCGGAGTTCATCAACCGTGTGGATGAGATCATTTTCTTCAGAATGCTCGGCAAACAGTCGATCCTGAAGATCGTGGATCTGCTCGCTTCCGGTCTTTCCAAGCGCGTCAAGGAGCTGGGTATCGATATCGAGCTTACCGATGCAGCCAGAGAGTTCCTGGGTAAGAAGGGTTACGATCCGCAATATGGTGCACGTCCGCTGAAGCGTGTGATCCAGTCCTTGGTAGAGGATAAGTTCTCCGAGGCATTGCTCGACCGGACGGTGGAAGCCGGCTGCACGGCCGTGGTCGATGTGGAGAATGACGAAATCGTGATCCGTAAAAAAGAATCCCAGGTCCCGGTTGCGAACGTGGTGGAAGACTAACGGAAATGCTTGATTTTCTAGGGATTATATAGGATAATACTATGACGCTTTATGCGTACTTTATAGGAAATCGAGCGATTAAGAATGATTAAGTCATTTTTCCTGAACGACAGGAATGTTGAGAAGAACAGTTATATGTGGAACATGACGGGCAGTATGCTGAATGCATTCCAGTCCGTCGTTCTGCTGATGATCATTTCGAGAACGATTGGACAATTCGCAGCCGGTATCTTTACGATCGCGTATGCGAATGCGAGCCTTTTTCTTCAGGTCGGTAACTACGGTGTCCGTAACTTCCAGGTATCGGATATCAAGAAGAAGTTTTCTTTCCGGGAGTACTATTACGCCCGGTTGATCTCCATCGTGCTGATGCTGGTCCTGGCCGGGGCATATCTGGCTTATTCCGCTTATACCAAGGACTATTCCTCGGAAAAGGTCTGGATCATGATCTGGATGGTCCTGCAGAAAACGGTCGATGTTCTGGAGAATGTGTACCACGGTCAGTATCAGCAGAACAACCGTCTGGATGTTGCCGGAAGATGTCTGACGATCCGTATGTGCATCCTCATTCTGAGCTTCGGCGTAGGTCTGATCATCACAAGAAACCTGCTGGTTTCCCTGGTGGCTTCCACGATCATCTCGCTTCTGGTGTTCTTGCTCTTTACGCATTGGACATCCCATATTGCCCGGATCCATACCTCTGCAGAGGATAAGGATTCCGCAGATTCAGAGCGTCTTGTCTGGAAGAAAGTCAGCCAGCTTATGTGGCGTTGCCTTCCGCTCTGCGCAGGCGCGACCCTGTCGTTCTATATCGGTAATGCACCGAAATATGCAATCGATGCGAAACTCTCCGAAGAGTTACAGGCATGCTATGGATACATAGCCATGCCTGTTTTTGTTGTCGGCCTGCTGAATAATTTTATTTTCATGCCGCAGATGTTCCAGCTTTCTAAGTTGTGGCAGGAGAGAAATATCCGTGCTTTCAAGAAGAGAACATTAAGACAGGTATTTATCCTGGCCGCCATCAGCCTTGTATGTGTCGGCGGTGCATTCCTTCTGGGCACACCGGTGCTTTCTATTCTCTATAACACCGACCTGGCTCCCTACAGACTTCCTCTGGTGATCCTGGTACTGGGTGGCGGATTCCTCGGCCTTACCGGTTTCCTCTGGGCGGTCATTACCATCATCCGTTGCCAGAAGTACACGGTGTACGGATATGGCGTGGTGGCCCTCTCTGCGCTTCTGCTTTCCGATCCGGTGGTAGAACGTTATGAGATCATGGGCGCATCGGTGCTTTATCTCTCTATGATGGTGCTCCTGAGCATCATATTCGCAGCGATTTTCCTCCTCGGGGTACATTTCAGAGCCAATAAGCCGGAAACCGTATCGGAGGAGACGGAACCGGTAAAAGAGTGAATTCCCCTGAAAACAGGATATTCTTGACAATCTCTGGTATAATATCTCTGGTGTCATTGCGACAGTATTAAAGGAGAAAGCGAATGTACATTGAAAAGGATTCTTATGGCGGCTTCCTGCCATTGGAACTTTATCATGGAACGGAATATTTTGCCGATTATCCGGAGAGTTGTATTTCCCGATATAACTCTGGAACAACTGCGCTTTATGCCGCCATTCTGTCTTTGGGTAAGAAGCGGGTATGGGTGCCGTACTTTTACTGTCCTTCCGTGTGGGAAGTGTTCCATTCGGATCTTCTCTCGGATCATACATTCCTGCCATACCATATTGGCGAGGACCTGATGCCGAAGGATATCAGTCAGGAAGAGGACGATGCCGTGATCGTGGTGAATTATTACGGCGTGCTGGATCAACAGATCCGCGATTATATCCAGGGAAGAAAGAACATCATAGTAGATAATGCGCAAGCATTTTTCTGCCCGCCTGTTATGGAAAAGACGATCCTGAATGTGTATTCCTGCAGGAAGTATATCGGAGTGGCAGATGGAGCCTATCTGATCGGCATGGATCAGATCCGTCCGGATCTGCCGCCTTCTTTCTCCGGTGAGCACATGGGACATGTCATCAAGTCCATCGAATCGGGCACGAATGCAGTCTATTCGGAAAGCCTGGAAAATGAGAAACGTCTTGCCCGGGATAGAGAACAGATGTCTGTATTGACACAAGCGATCTTGAAGGGGACGAATTACTCTTGGATCGAGGGAGTACGGAAACGCAACTTCGAGTATGTCCAGGAGAGACTGGTTTCCTGTCAGCAGCTGCAAGTGAAGGAATTGTCCTTCCATGCATATTGTTATCCGCTACTGTGCAAGAAGGACTACCGTAAGGCTTTGATCGAAAGAAAGATCTATGTGCCGACTTTGTGGAAAGAGTTGATCGTTCCGGAGTTCGAAGGGCTTCCGGAATATACGCTTTCGAAGAATTGCCTCTGTCTTCCGGTGGACCAGAGATATGATGTGGAAGATATGGAACATATATGCAAGGAAATCATCGAATTGATGCAGGAGTGAGAGTATGAAAGATATCGTTGTTGTCGGAACCGGTGACTTCTCGGATCTTGTCGCGGATACGATCGAAAATGATAATCACCGCAATATCGCTGCATATGTGGTGGATGCCAAGTATCTGAAGGAGCCGACTTATCGGGACAAACCGGTCTATGCGTATGAGAAGGTCGAAGAGATCTTCGATAAAGACAAATACAGTTTTGTGATCGGTTTTACCGGCAAGAAAATGTATACGCAGCGGTTGCAGAAGTATAACGAGCTGAAGGCGATGGGGTATGAGCTGGAGAATATCATCCATTCTACCGCGTCGATCTCCAAGACATCGACCATGGGAGACGGCAACATTATTCTTCAGTTCGCCATCATTGCCAACCGTGGACAGATCGGTTGCTGCAATGTAATCTGTCCGAAAGCCTATATCAACCACGATGTGGTCATGGGCAATGCGAATTATCTGGCTCCGGGTTTTTCGACCACGGGATATTCCCAGATCGGAAACAACTGTTTCTGCGGAGTCCACTCAGCCATCAGTAATAAGGTGAAAGTGGCTGATTTCACGTTCATAGGCGGTGGATTGTTCATCACCAACGATACCAAGGAATACGATGTGTATGTTCCGCCTAGAAGAGAACCACTTAAGCGAATCAAAAGTACAAGTTTTGAAATATTTAATTCAAGGAGAACGGATTTATGAAGATTCATCACATTGGAGTCTATGTCAAGAACATTGAAAAGAGCCGCAAGAAGTACGAGGAACTGGGTTACCGCGTATCTCCGAAGGCAGGCAACCAGAATATCCAGGAGGATTATGAGCGTAACATCAAGATCCTGTTTATGGATAATGGGATCGATGATGTCATGGTCGAGCTGATCGAGCGCCTCGATAGTGAGAAGCCATCCCCGGTTGATTTCATCGTTAAGGGGAACGCAGGAAACTACAGCGATGCGATTCCTTACCATATCTGCTACGAAGTGGAGGACATCGATAAAACGGTTGAAGATTTGAGGAAAATGCATTATATTCTTATTAATGACAAGCAGGCAACTACTGAAGTCCTGTACCACAAGAACGTGGTTTTCCTATATAATAAGGCCGCAGGTATGATTGAACTGATTGAAAAATAAAAAGTTGGAGGATTATTTGATGAACAATCTGGAGAAGTATAATTCTATTTTCGTAGATACATTCGGCGTTGACGAGGGCAACCTCGGCGCAGATTTTACAAGTGAGGCAGTGGAGAACTGGGATTCGATCGGCCACATGAATCTGATGGCAGCAATCGAGGAAGAGTTCGATATCATGCTCGAAGATGACGATCTGATGGCTTTCCAGTCCTATGAGCAGGGCCAGGAGATCTTGAAGAAGTACGGAGTAGAATTCTGATCCTAACTTATGTTTACCAGTAAAGAAGAAAAAATAAAGAACTTTGTATTACGGGAGATCGTTGAGGACGAAGTCCAGGATTTCCCGTTGGACGGATGTGACTATATCCGTGTGAAAACACCGGCGAAATACGAGTTTCAGGATGACCTCGAGAAGAAGGGCTTCTTCCGTGCGGACAGAATGCTCAAGGTATCGATCAACCTGAAGCGTATCGATCCGGAGATCGATAAGAAGATCCGCCAGCAGGTCGTGCCGACTACGGAGAATAAGGAAGAGATCTTCGCTATTGCGAAGAAGAGCTTCCCAGTCGACAGACGTTTTCACATCGAAAGAGAATATAACGATGAGTTGGCTTCATCCGTGATCTGGCACAGAATGGATGAGATCCAGGAGTATTTCGTAGTCCTCTATAAGGATGCGCCAATCGGATTTGCCGGCATTTCCGAGATCGAGGAGAAAGTTTTCGAGATCAAGCTCGCCGCAGTGGATGAGAAGTATCGTCTGACAGGGGCGGCTATCTCGCTTTATAACTTCCTTGTGAAGGAGTACGCTTCCCGTGGCGGAAAGCAGCTGATCGGCTGGATCTCGACAGTCAACTGTCCGGTCATGAACCTGTATTCCTCTCTGGGAGCAGTGTTCTCGGAGCCGTCGGATATTTTCCTGAAGAAGGTCTGATCCCCGGGATCGCTCCGATGTGAGACAATACGAAGAACAGTCTGGAGGAGCCGGTAATGCAATTCGGTAAGGATGATTCCGCGAGAGTAAAAGGAATAGCGATTCTTCTTCTCTGCTTTCATCACATGTGCTACCGGAAAGAGTTCTTCGTTGCTTACAATATGAAAACATTCCTGCCACAGACCTGGGTTGTGGAACTAGCCGTTCTGGCCCGCGTCTGTGTGTCGGTTTTCGCATTTATATCTGCCTATGGGCTTGCGACGATCTTCATGAAGAAGAAAGAAAGCGAGTCAGCGGGCAGATTTGTTTTTAAGCGGTGGATCACCTTGATGTCCGCATGGTGGTTCGCTTATCCGATCCAGATCCTGGCACTGTACCTGCAAGGGGGCAGCCTGAAAGGCGTATTCAGCGAAGGATATGCGGACATTTTTCTGGATTTCATGGGCTGGTCGGACTTTTTCAAGGCGAAGATGATTGCCGGGATCAACTGGTATATGTTCCTGGCCCAGCTGATCGTGATACTGACTCCGGTACTTTGCGCGCTCAGCAAGAAGTATAGATTCCTTTCGCTGGTCTATGTATTTCTGGCGATGCAGTTTCTGGGCGGCTTCTTCAATTCAAGTTTCGGAGGCGACTATGTGAACTACCTGTTTCCGATCGCATTGGGGAATTATCTTGCTGTAAACGATGTGTTCAGTAAGATCAAGGTGAAGCATAAGATACCCTCAGCCTTCGGCTTCTTTGCGGTTTCCTGTCTGATGATGGTCGCCAAATTCCTGACATCCAAATCGCATTTCGATTTTAGAAAACTTCCTTTTGTGGCTTTCGGAGTGGCGGTCTTCGCACTTTGTTGTGTGGTCGCATTGGTCCTGCCATGGGATGTGGTGCTGAAATTCCTCGGTAAGTATTCCGGAAATATGTACTTCGTCCATATTTTTATCGTGCGTTCAGAGTGGTTGCATAAGCACGTCAGTAACGTGCTGCTTCTGCTCCTGATCACGCTGTGTCTGAGCCTGGGGTTGTCTGTTCTGATCGAACTGGTCAAGAAGGGGATCCGGTATGACCGGCTTATCCGGAAGATCGCGTCGGTCGGGGCACATTCAGAAAAGACGGAGATATCCGCATCCTGATTTTTCAAAAAACAAAAGTCCATATTGACACAAACAATCGTTCGGTATTAAAATAGCCTCACAAGTCGAACATAGATTCGATAAGGAAGGAGGCGCCGAGCGTGGAGACAGAACTGGAATATATCTACGATGGAACGTTTGAAGGATTTCTCTGTTGCATTTATCAGAGCTATGTACGAAGAGAGGTACCCAAGCATATTTATGTGGAAGACGGGATCCCGCTTCTGGGCGAGACGGCGACCTGGGTATCGACAAGCTGGGAGGAAGCCCAGAGCGTCTATATCTCCTTGAGCCGAAGGATCGGAATGGAAGCGCAGGACATAGTAAAGGAAGCTTTTCTGACGCACATGATCAACAAGGAGATGGTACTGTACCGGTATATCCGTCTGGGATATCAGCTGGGAAGACTGGTCCTTTCCGAAGAGGATTGGAGTGATTCCGTGAATTCGGTGCCGGATATTTATCAGAGAGAAGTGATCCGTAATGTCCTTGCGGAAGTCAGAAAATACCGCGCCGAGGTGAAGAATATTGAAGGAGGCATGCGTTTCCGAAACTATAAGGACGTGCTGATCTCCTGCATCACGCCGCGGAACCGGGTTCTTCCCAGTCTGGCGGATTTCTTCGAGAAGCGATTCCGGGATGCGAATTTTCTGGTCTATGACAAGACGCATCAGATGGCGGCGGTGCATCGTGAAGAAGGGACAATGGTCACACTTATGAAGCGCATGGATCTGCCGGTGTTATACGATGAACGAAATGTTTATGAGAATCTATGGAGATCCTGGTACGATCGTATGCATATAGAAGAACCGGTCAATCCGAGATATGCCATGAATGAGATGAAGCACCGGTTGTGGTGTGAGATCCTTCCGGAATGAGAATTTGCCGGAGACAGAACCGTATTTTCTTTACGCGTTATCCTGCTGGGCGGGAAGCTTGTTGTGAGTCAGAGCGTAGAGAAAATGAATGGCGAAGGGAAGACTCATGAGGCAGGAAAGGAGATCACATACCGGATAGAGAGCTTCGATACCGTGTACACCGAAGAAATACGGCAGGATGAAGACGCAGGGAATAAAGAAGATTCCCTGGCGAAGACAGGACAGAAGCGATGCTTTGAAGCGCTCGCCGATGGACTGGAAGGTCATATTGCACATGACGTTTACAGTCAGAAGCGGCAGCATGAAGGCTTCCAGACGAAGTGCCCGAGTACCGATCGAGATGACTTCGGCATCGTCGATAAAGAATGGCATCAGTGTTCCGGCGAAGAGAAAGAGCGGGATCGCGAAAGCCAGCATCACACAGGTTCCGAAGATCCAGGTGAAGGTATAGGCGGTACGCATACGGTCCCATTTCCTGGCACCGAAGTTGAATCCGAGTACAGGCTGATAGCCTTGACCAATGCCTAAGAGAATGCAGAAGATCAGCATGGTGACCTTAGAGAAGATACCCATGGCGGAGAGCGCGGAGTCACCGGCAAGGTCACGTCCCTGAAGGTTCAGAAAGATCGTGGAGATACTGGCCAGTCCTTGACGAAGAAGAGAAGGCAGACCGGTGAACCAGATATTCCCGTGTAAAGAAAGGTCCTTCGAAAAGAGAGAGAAGGAAAGCTTGGAAATATTCTTCTTCAGAAAGATCGGGATCAGAAGCAATGTGAAAGAAAGCGTCTGGCTGATGAGCGTGGCCATGGCCGCTCCGGCTACACCCAGATCAAAGACATTGATGAAGAGTGGATCCAGGAAGATGTTCAGCACGCCGCCCAGACCGATGCCAATCATGGAGAAGAAGGCTTTGCCTTCCCATCTCCATAGATTGTTCAGGACATAGGTGCCCATCATGATCGGGGCGCCGGCGAGAATATAACGTGCGTATGTTTTTGCATAGGGAAGGGCGGTCTCGGTGGAGCCGAGCAAGTTCATGATCGGTTCCAGAAAAAGCAGACCGAAGACGGTGATCACGATGCCTAGTCCGATGGCGGAGAAAAATCCGGTAGAGAAAGTCTTGCTGGCGGTTTCCTTATCTTTGGCGCCGAGGCATCGGGAAATGATACTTCCGGATCCCATGCCCAGAGTGAAACCGATCGCCTGGATGAGGGCCATAAGAGAGAAAACGACGCTGACTGCGGCTGAAGCACTCTTGCCGATCTGGGAAACGAAATAGGTGTCAGCGGTGTTATAGATACCGGTGACAAGCATACTGATGGTGGTTGGAACAGCCAGTTTGCAGATCAACGGGCAGACCGGCGCTTCGGTCATCCGCTTAAATTGTTTGGAGTCTGTCTTGGTACCGGCCATGGTTCTTTATCACCTTCGTAAAAGATTTTCCCGAAATGCCGGGAAGACAACAAAACCAATTATAGCAGAGGCATAACGAGTAGAAAATAAGAAAGATTGCACGAAATTTCAAAAAAATGGTGAATCCTTTCAGGCGCGGACTCCCTATTTTGGGAAAGAAATTGTTATACTAGTAATAAAGTGTGCGAGGAAACGAAAGGAGGAGTGGTTTTGCTACAGAAAATGGTTGTTCTGATAGGTATGCCAGGCAGTGGCAAGAGCACGATCGGCAGGATCCTTGCGCAGGAGATGAAGGTGCCTTTTATCGATACGGATCATCTGATCCGGGAACGGGAAAAGAAGACGCTGGCTGAGATCCAGGGAGAAAACGGTATGCAGCATTTCCTGCAGATCGAAGAGAATACCCTGCTTTCTCTGGATGATACACCGAAGATCGTGGCGACAGGCGGAAGCGCCGTGCTTTGCGAGCATGCCATGATGTATCTTTCCAGTGTGGCGGTCGTGGTCTTTCTGGACGTGGATCTTCACATGCTGACGAAACGGATCGGTGATCCGAAGAAGCGTGGCGTGGTCCTGGGAAAGACACAGACCATAGCCAGTCTTTTCTTCGAGAGGCGTCCGCTTTATCTTCGAAATGCGGATATACGCATACATCTTCGACATACGAGACCACCTGTGGTGGCTGAACAGATAATGAAAAAACTTGCGGAAAGAGGAATATGGGAAAGGAGTAACGCAGATGGATGAATCGATATACGATCTGGCGGACCTTTTTAAAGTTTTTGGAGATTCCACCAGATTGCGTATTCTTTATGAACTGATCGACGGGTCGCGATGCGTTGGGGAACTGGCGGAAGCGCTGGATATGAACCAGTCGGCCGTATCCCATCAGCTCAAAGTACTTAAGCAGAATAAACTGGTCAGGAACACACGCTCAGGCAAGACGATAGAATACGCGCTTGCAGATGATCATGTGAAGGATATTCTGGCGATCGGAAAAGAACATATCGAAGAACTATAAGCCAGAAAGAAAACAAGGAGAAGGAAAATGCGAAGAAGAGGATCGTCATGGATCGCGAAACTGGTAATACTGGGCATGTTGTTACCGATGGCAGTTCTGCCGCGCGAGAAAGTCATGGCAAAGACAGAAAAGGAAACAGCAGGATTCGCAATTACAAGACAGGAAGAGAAACAGGAGGATCCGGAGGAGACGCCTACACCGGCTCCGACAGAAGCCGCAGAAGAGACGCCTGCTCCGACTCCTACAGAGCCGGTTGAGGAAACTCCGACACCGACGGCAGAGCCTACGCCTACGGAGGAACCGGAACCGACCGAAACCCCGGAGCCGACCACGCCTATGCCGACGGCAGAGCCGGACCCTTCGGGTACACCTGTCCCGACAGGGGATCCG
>Ga0247611_10008389_pt1 | contig 12741 bp, 16 predicted proteins | sample 177DNAGHGhighgp2_FD_192422 | JGI IMG/M metagenome (GOLD analysis project Ga0247611, IMG submission 192422) | Sheep rumen microbial communities from Palmerston North, Manawatu-Wanganui, New Zealand - 1770 DNA GHGhigh gp2 | ecosystem: Host-associated > Mammals > Digestive system > Stomach > Rumen... | reverse complement strand
CTCAATCCGCATAACATCAAACGTCCTACCAATTAACTTTTAGCACTCCTCACACGTAAGCACTAACAGGTATAGAGTGCCAACATTAGCACTATCATATCAATTGTGTAAAATAAAAGATCTATGAGTTACCTCATAGATCCACACCATAATAGGTAATTATGTATCGTATCACCTACCGCGTTATCACTATAAAAGATCTTATCTCTCTTATAAAAACTTGCGATCATAGATCCTATATCATCCTGAGTAAATGTGATCCTCCTCCTGTAATGAGGTGATACGTTGATTTCAGGAGTAAATATGATTGTATTACGTGTTATTTCGATCTCGGTAGTTTTACGATGTATAAATGTAAACATCTTATCCTCTACCCTGATAATATTACATTGAAAACACTCCTGATCAAATATAATATAATAGATAAACTTAATATCTTTAGGTTTAAACCTTACAGGGCAATGTGGATATATTGCCAACTCAAATTTACCCTCAGTTATCATCTTTAATTTAGGATTGTCAAATGCAAAATATTTATTAGATTGTTTATATTTATTATCAATAGGCGCGATCATTTCAACCGCAACTTTCATAACAACAGGATCACCGAACTGATAATAATCTATTGTACCCTGTTTTTGATCCTTAACGTGTTTTAGTCCCATTTCTTGAAAATAGATACAATATCTATTGATTGCGTTAGCACATAAAATATTAATAACATCGGTACGTCTACGTATAATTGTAGATAATAAATTTTGATATGATATAAACTCCTCAGGTAGATATGTGCCACGTGATATAAACTCATCAAATACATTGATCTTAATATCAGGATATGATGTACCTTTTTTACGCTCCTCTTTAGATAAGGCAAACGCGTACATAAATGGTTTTTTATCCCTGATATGTACGTCTTTACCCTCCTCATCTTTACCATCGTATGCAAGATACCATTTTCTACTTTCATAATCTATCGTGTTATATTTACCCTCAAATATTTCCATTACCGCATTATCCCATTTACCTTTAGTACGTTTATATACTAACTCATTAAACCCTATTAGATTTTTAACAATTTCAACACCATTTGAGTATACTATATCCTCATCCCATCTCCTGATCATTGATCCTGAGTAACCATACCATAAATATAAATACAGGATCATTTCCATAGCAATATAAGATTTACCATCGGATCTTTCACTGATCCACATATAATACTCCATCAGGTTTTCAAATATTTTGGATGGGATGTATGTTTGATCCCATCCTTTATATTTAACCTTTAGTACCTCATCAGTAAATCTTTTTAAGAATATAGATATATCAAATATTTCCTTATTTTCCGTTTCTTTTTTCTTTGCCATAAATTATACCTCTTAATTAAATAAATCAATTCTAAAGGATTTTAAGTACTCTATAAATCCATTTGATATACTAAGTGTACTATCACTATCCTCCAAATGTATAAATGATAACTCCTTAATATGTGATCTAATACCCTGATAATCAGTTATCTCAAGATCAATAGGATCATCCATATAAGTATGTACCATTTTACCTGTTTTACCTTTAGGGATATACATACCATCTTTAAAGTTATCAAATATTTTATCATAATCATTATTAAATTTTTCTTTTAAATATGGTACACATACCTTTTTATTTAAACCTGATATTGTAAATGATATATCACCATTAGGATATATATATAAATATCTTTTTGCTCCTAAAGTCTTAAACTTACTATATGATATAAATGTATCAGGATCACCCTCAAAATCCCATACACCAAGCATTTTTTCCTCACCCTTTATGGTTTTAGGTTTACATAGATCAAAATCAATATCTAAGGTATCACACATCTTTTTAAGTTTATTTATAACTATATTATTATATTTATTTATATAATCTAAATGATCTTTAACATTGGTTACCTTAACACTATCGGTATCACTATATTTATAATCATCCTTAAACTCTAAAATACCCGTCCATAAATTACGTCTAGCATAAGCGGTAATCCAAACACCCCAAGGATAATACAAAAATCTTTGTTTGTGATTGTTATATTTTTCTAACTCCTCTTTAAGATCAGGATCCTGAGTACTCCATCCTGTATCATTATCATAATTAAATATCTCACGTGCTATATCAGTTACCATCATACCATAGATGGAGTTAACATTTTCCTTAGATACCTGATACTCAACCTCACTACCCTCAACACCTTTAAGTTTAGTTTTTTTACCATACTCCTCAAGTATTGTTAGGATAATATCCTTAGGTAAATATGCCTTTTTAAATACCCTAAAATTACGATATTCACATTTACTCCATTTATATGTTTTTTTAATAATCATATAGTCCTGTTCAGTAAGTGTTGTAGATAATTTTTCCGCATTTACTACCCTACCATTATCATTAAAATAATCACCCTCGATTTTACATTTAGATATTGATAAATAATGCTCAAAATCGATCTTACTTTCAAGATCATAAAATGTAACATCAAATAAACAACAATAGCATTTAAGATATTTTTCTAAATCCTCTTTAGAGTGTAACTCCACTATCTTACCACTATCCATTGGATATTTTTCACTAATAGCACAAAATGGATACGATGATGTAAAATCAAATGATCCTAAGTTATTTAATACTTTACCAACATACCAACTATTAGCGTGTGTAAAACCACCTTGAAATGCCCTTTTAAGTTGTTTATACATTGCAACTGATGTGATAGTTAAGTTTGAGATAAAATCTCTATATTGTATATATTTATATTTATTAGATCTATGAGATTTATCCTCATAAAAACAATGATCCTTTACAAGTTTTCTAACAAATCCTGTTTTAGTAATACAAAATTTTAAGATGTTACCTAAACGCTCCATCAACTCCTGTATCCAACACATTACAACTAAATTATCATTGATCAGGTAATGATACTCCTCATCAGTGATTTTTGTATAAGGTGTACGTATAAGATCATAATCTAATGATCCCACTAATTTTTTAACCTTATATTTAGTTAACTGATCACCTAATTTTTCTAACCTGTAACCTGATAATAAATAACTACATCGTAACTCAACTCCATTTGTCATAATTGCATATATAGGTTTACGCTCCTCGATTGCAAAAACCTTATCCCACTTAAAATGTTTTCTAAACCATTGCATTTCATACGCTAAGTTATGCACAAAAAATATCATCCTTTTATCTAAGCTTAGTTGATAATATTCAACGATCCTATTTATATCATTTATTAATTCATCATAAGTACGATGGATAACAACTTTACCATTTATACCTATACCATACATATACATACATCCACCCTTTTTCCATTTAGGATCAGGGATCATTTTATTACCCTTTTGGATCAATGGTTGATCTTTTCTTACATTACCATCAGGATCATAATAAAATGATGATGTTTCAATATCAATACTACAACTAACATTAGCATACTCAACACCTTTATTATTTTTAATAAATCTAACAGGTGTTAAAATATCCTCAATCGAGTTATACATTACCTCCATCGGTAAAAAATTGGCTTGTACCTGTTTCGTTTTCTTGATCGCTTTCATCACCCATAAACTCCTCGTATAACTGATCTACTTTATCCTGTATCATTTTAATGTTTTCCTCACTATCGGTAAAATCACTACCGATCTCATTAGCAATATACGTTAAAACTTTATCACTGATCTCTTTACGATATTGTTTATATGATGGATCCTGTTCTTGAAATTTACGATATAACTCCCAAAACTTTTTTTCACGATCCTGATCATTATTAAAATTATAACCTATTTGATCTAATACCTCCTGACGATGTTTTTTCCATCCTCTAACGGTTGTTACATCACTACTTAATGATTTTGATAATTGTCTGTATAGATCCTTTAATTGTTGTGGATCTTTACCTTTAACGGAGTAAAAACCATCACGTCCTAAACCTTTTTGTACACGTTTTTCATATGCCTGATATGTAGGTGATAAACGTCCTGTTTCATTTTTACCTAAATATCTTATACGTTTATTCATTGCGGATACTAAACGTGATGTAACCTTAGATAAATCACTTTTAGATAATTGATCAATGGTTGATTTTCCTAAACTTGCAATATCTTTTATACTTAAACCTGTTACATCAAATTTTGCCATATAATACCTCCATAGATAAATAAGGAGGAGTTACCTCCTCCTTTTATTATAATATATTATTCACCATCAGTAAATGTTTGAGTTTCAGGATCATCCTCAGTGATTTCACCTGTTTCCTCATCATATTCAATAACCTTTTCAGGTTTATGGTATTCAAATACACTCTTATCAGGAGTATAAGGTACAAATCCAACGATTGAATTTTTAACCCAAATTTCAGGATAAACATCTTTACCATCCTCATCCTTAGTTACAACATACTTTGATGGAGTTTGGATACCTTTTAATCTAACATATAATGTACCTGTTGTAAGATCCTCAGGTGAGTGTACATCGCACTCATTAGGTACACCCTTAAATGCTACCTTAGTAAAGTGTACATCCATCCAACGATTATGATCACCTCTATAAACAGGATCACCCTTTTTATTTAATTCATATACAGGGATAAATAACATACCTTTAACTGAGTTAAAATCGATACCTTTTTTATCGTCCTTAATTCTTTTACACTTGATTGTAAGTCCTATAACATCCTCACCAATCTTAGCGTTATAATCAATTTGATTTTTAACCTCATCGATTATTGTTACCTCTACATTTTCATTTTTTACAATTTCATTTGCCATTTTCATTATCCTCCTATTTTAAAATTTATTTCTTTTCAAGCAAATTTCAATATAACTATTTACTAGATCATATGCCTTTTTAATATACTTTTTTTCAAGTATATCAGGTGTATCAAAAAGTTGTTTGGTTAACTCCTCACGATCCTGATACAACTTATTTTTAAGTGCTAATTTATCAGGTTTATCGTGTTTTACTTTTTGATCTAATACTCCCATTACTACTCACCTCCTTTAACATATTTCTTTTTTTATAAATATTAAGATCACATTTAAGTACTTTAATACAATCAACAAACTCCTTAATATTTATAAGATCTATCATACAACAATCAAGATAATCAATAAATTTATCTATCTCATTATTACTCATTTGAGGTTTGATCATCAGTATCATCCTCCTCACCATATAACATAATCTCAGTTAACTTATCCTGATCTTTTCTTAGATCATCTAACTCATCTAACAAATCCTGATGATTTACTAAACCTATAAGATCGTGATCTCTACAATAATTAATACAATCCTCAATACTCCAATCCATATTAATTGATACTCCTTATCTCATAAGATTTACACCATATTTGGATGAAAATACCATCTAACTTACAAGTACAATGATATGATCCTCCTATGCTTTCAATATTAACTCTTAACCCATCAGGGCGGTTGATGTTAGCAAATCCGCCAACATCACCACCTGATGTTTGATAATCAAATGTATAACCCACTTTAACAATAACATCCATTTTATTTACCTCCTAATTGTAATTTTTTTCATTATCGATCACTCTTTTTAAATGATCTATCATACCTGTATAATCATATGCAAATGATATTTTACATTTACCATTTTCAAATATACATAAACCATTAGGTTGAGATAAATATCTTAATTCAATATTTTTTAATGATCCTATATTAAATTTTAAACCTACATTTGTAAAAGTTACATTTTCACATCCTATATTTTGTAACTCCATTTTAATTTCACCAAAAGTTATATTTTTCATTTTATTCTACCACCTTATCAAAACATTTAATAATATCATCAAATAAATTTCTTAAATCAACTAATTGTTTAGTTGTACCAATACCAACACGAAACCACATATTAATCTCATTTTGCATTATTCTTTTTGCACTTTCAATTGCCTCGTCCTCAGTTTTGTGATTGTTATTTAATTCACGATTACATAAATTAAATAAACTATTTAACATTTCTTTTTTTGTCATTTTCGTTATCCTCCTGTGTTAAGGTTTCCATCACCTTACATCTATATAATACACCCATTTGAAAACAATGTCAAATATTTTTTAAATAAATTTGAAAAAAATTTTTAAAAAAGAAAAAGGGATCATAAGATCCCTCAATCTAAGAATAACGAAAACTCCAATACTTGATTATGAATAATCACAACCTAAGCAATTTAATTATAATATAACTCCACCTTTAAGTAAAGTTTTAATTTCATCATTTTCCTGTTTTAAACAAGATCCAAAGTTTTCTAAATGCTCATCATCTACTATTGTCATACCTGATAGATCACCTATTTTATATACTTGTTTTAAAGGTTTACCATATAACTTATTATACTCCTCATCTACATTTATACGTACCTGATCAGTAATTTTTAAATATGGTTTAAATGAGTTATATATACCTGATGTAACTGATCCTGATCCTACATTAGCATTATCAAAAATTTGACTAGCGGAGGTGATTGCTTTTGTTATAGTGCCTACACCACCCATAACTCCTCCCGCCGTCATTACAGGATTGTGAGATATAACACCTAAGGCGGTTGATACTACTGATGATAAGGTACCGATTGCGGTTGATAATATAACACCATCTTTACGCTTTTCATTTTCATATAGATTAGTAGTTGAAAATGGTATATCAATACTTATTTCAACTCTACTACTCCATAATATTTTATCATCAGTTTTATCATATAATACACCTGTTGTATTTCCATCACCTATTGTAGTTAAATAATATAATTGTAAATTATGATTATGTACCTGATGATATGGTATTTTAATAAAATTATAAAATGGTATCCATAACTCTACTACTTTATAAGGATCCGCGTTTAAATAGGTATCAGTATAATCAATAAAATTATCAATTATAAAATCACCTAATTTTTTTAATATAACATTGTTTTCAGGCATATGTAATCTATCCGTCGAAAATATATCTTTTCTACTACCTATATGATAGTTATGAGTCCATAAACCCTCAACATAAGGCTCAGGATCTATTTGATCATCACTATATAATTTTTGAGGTATTGTAAATGGAAATGCTTTTAAATATTTTACATATGATCTTAGATTTTGATCTTGATAAATTGCTTTAAATAAGGCATTGATATATGTACCTACATAAAAAATAACATTTCTATCAATACCTTGGATATTTTCACCTATACGTATATGTAAACTATCACCTAAATCATTATCAAATGGTAAAGGTGTACGCTCTTGATAAATAGCGTCATCACAAGTAACTGATACTAAAAATGTACCAAAAGATGAAAACTCATCCACATCATCAATATTTTCAATATCGTGATATTTAATATCTTTAATGTATTCATAATCTCTTAACTCATCAACTAATTTATCATTATATATAAACTCATTACGTGATATAAAAGCCTTAGTGTTTAATATCTCTTTTTTATAACTCATTAATACATCAACGTGGAGTGATAACCTCCATAAATTTTGTCTTACTGATGTTATATCATTAATAAAATAATAACGATTAAAATCAGGTATATATACATAATTAGCGGATAAAACATTTTGATAAATAAAACTATCCCACGTTATTTTAATATTATCATTAAATGTAACATATGTACCTGTATCATCTTTAATAAATCCATATTGATCAGGATGTAACTCGATCATTATTTGAGGATTTACGAGGGAGGTTTGCTCCCTCAAATAACCCTCTAAATCAATTATTTTTACGAGATGTTTATTAATATTATTATTTTCACCATAATTATTATATAAGGTTATTTTCATATTATTTCACCTCAATATATTTATTTTTATCATAATTTAATAAATCTATATTATTACCTGATGATCTATTAGATAATTTAATACTATTACCACATAAATATCCTAACTCTCTACCATTCGCAAAATAAATTACATTTTTATTTTGTCTTTCTTTTGTATAGAAATTACAATTAATAAATGTTGCAATCAATGTGTTAGCACTATTAACACTTTCCATTGATAAAGCATAGTTATTTGCGGATTTAAATAAACAATTAATAAATTTAATACTTTGATAACCATAATAATTACTATCTATACTATCATGGAAAAATACCGCTCCTTTAGCACTTCCTGATGTATTATTAGTATTATTAGTAATAAATTTACAATTATAAAACTCAATATCTAAACCTGATCTTAAACCTATACCAACTGACGCGTTATAATCACTTATAAACACACAATTATAAAATTTAATCTTTTTACCTGATGTATCATTGTTTTCTAAGTGCATAGCATATGCGGGAGTTGAGGTATCATTAGCGGTTGAGTAAAATGTAATATTTTCTATAACACCCTCAACAAGATCAATGGCACTATAAGGATAATGAGCATTACCATTTTTTATGATTGTTAAATCTCTATTTTCACCCTTAAAATATGCTTTACCTAATGATAAACCATTACCATCCACATTATAAACACCATCTTTTAACTCTATACAAGGTTTTCGATCATTATCATTATATGCGGTTGATATATCAGTATAATCACCTCTACCTGTTGTCTCAACAATTACATTTACACCAAAATCACTCGCATTAATTGGAGTTACAGGATCATTTGTATAGTCCTCATTTAAATAAAATCCCCACTCCTCTAATGATACAATAATATCATAATTATTTAAATCTAAACCTGATGTATCATTAATTGAAATTCTAACATATTGAGTACCTGATGGTTTATCTATAATTAAAGGTTCAGTATTTTTTAATTTATAAACCTCATCAAAATTAATAGGATCTCTATTATTATCATATTTATACACTACAACATCTAATGTTACAGGATAATTTGATTGAAAAATAATTTTTTTAGTATTACCAACACATAAAAACTCATCCGCACAAGCCCATTTATTATATAATGGATTGGTCGGATCATTTACAATACCTATACTACCTGATACATCATAATGATTTAATGTAAAAGATTGTAAATTTAACATTGGAAAAACTCTACATCTTAAATTTTCAGTGGTTTGAGTTGCTTGATAAACACCGCCATCAACATATTGTGTACCATCCCAATAATACCAATGACCTGTATCAGTGCCTACCGCTAACCCCTGATTAGATGTTAACGCTAAAATATTAGTTGATGTATTTACATATCGAGGTGATCCATTACTAAGATCATCTATACGTGTATTAACATCATCAATATCATTTTCAATATTTAAAAAATGATTATTTATTTCATTAGTATACACAGGATCAATTTTATTTTCATCAACTGATCCGTCAGGTATATTATCTTTTTTAATATTAGGATATAAATTAGTATCAGGATCCTGATCAGGATGTAAAGTTGTTATAATTTCATTTGCCATATTATTTCCTCCTTTTAAAAAATAAGAGGATGGATACCATCCACCCTCCTGTTAATTATTCACCTACAACCTCTTGAGGTGTTTCAGGTGTTTCATTTTGAGTTGTTGCGTCCGCTCCAAAGAATACAATAAAGTTTTCATTGAAATCATTGAAATACTCACCATCTTCAATGTACTTATAAGTTGTAAATTCTTCTAACTCAGTAACGTGAGATTTAACTCTCTTATCTTTACATAATACACCTAATGCGTTTCTATCAAACATAACTGATAAAATACCTGATGTATTAATTGTATGGTTTTCACTTGTTACAATGTTGATTGTAGACATTTTGTCAATTGTAAATGCACTTGTAAGTGATCCTGATCCTTGCCAAAATGGTACACCCTCCGCATTAGGTAACTTAGTATATTCATCATTAAATGTATCCGCTTGTAAATAAGCATTTGCATTTGCCTTAATATCATCTAAGATAACATAATGTAAATCCTCTTGAGGTGTAAATCTTGCTTTACCACCGATATTATGGATACGAGACATCTTTTTTAAATAACCTACATACTTGAATTGTAAAGACGCAAAGAATTTTAAGAAATCAGGATCATACCACATATCTTTAGCACGTAATGATTTATTAAATTGAGTATTATATAAATATAATACGTTAATTGCTCTTTGTCCTGATTTTGCTCCTAAATCACCTAATGCCCATACAGGTTCATCCTCAGTACCTGTGTTTTCCTTATAATCATCCCAAATAGTTTCACCAATGAAATTACCAATAGTTAACATTATTAAGTTATCGACATCAACTTGTAATGTATTATCAATATCAGTAAAGATCATTGAAATAAAACTATTCATCTTTTCTAAAGATGTAAAACTTTCTTTAACTTGAATTTCCGCAACTGAGATCTTAACACTAAATGTTGTTTTACCATTAAAGAATTTTGTACTTACTTTAGGTTTATGGAAAACATCTTGAGGATAATTAACACCATCATTTAAATCCCAACTATCATTTTTTTCAGCGTCATATAGATCGCCTGATACCTTAAGTAATACTGATCCAAACTCCCACGCGTCCATTAATACTGATGGTGCGCCACCTGAGTATTTACGTGCCACAAAAATTTCTTTACCAATACGATTTACTAAAGCCTTAACATAGTTATCAACTTGATTTGCATTGAAAATTTCTTTACCTGTTTCAACAATACCCTGTAAATCAGTAATTGCGACATCCTTTTTTCCTAATACTTGATCGCGGACGTCATTAACGATCGCATAAATTTGTTTAACCTCCATTATTAAATCCTCCTCCTTTTAAATATTTTTATTAATAAATGGATAAACATAGCACTTTATCAATATCATTAAATAATATATCAATCATATTGTATAAAGCCCTTAACTTTAACTCACTCTCTAACATTTGTTGTGATGTTGTTACACCGATATTACCTGATCTCGTCAACTCACGTTTACCTGTATGATCAATAGTTTCATCAGTTTTATTATCATCACCTGATCCTGTTAACTTATTTACATTTTTAGATGTAGGTACAGGATCCTGTGAGTTAAATCCATAATCATTAAGATCAGTTTCATTTGTTAATTTTTGATCAACTTTTGTTACTCTATGATCCTGTAAATCAGGAGTTTCAACCTCAACCATCGAGTAATTTTCTAATGGTTTATATTGCTCCTCAACTAAAGCATTATAAATCCTTATCCATTTATCTTTATATCTACTTTCAATGATTTTAGATAATTTGATTAATGGATCCTCGTTTGGATAATGCTCTAATATATTATTATATAAGTTAGATATAAACTTATTACCTGAGTGAGATAAGTAATAATCTACATCTAACTCCTCCTGATTTTCATTTGATATAAAATCAAACGTTTCGTTAGTTGCTAGTTGATGAAATATCCCTGTTATCATCGGATCCGTTATCGTTTGGATCAATTTCTTTCGATCCTCCATCATCCTGATCAACCTCCTTTTCGTTTAATTCTTGTTTTATCTTTTCACGTCTATTTGCCCATAGACTAGATAACTCAACTGATACATTTAAACCTGAGATCTTATTAAATAGATCTATACCATCTTTTCTATTTCTTAGCATCTCATCTACCATTGGTAATAATTGATCCTCATATGCCTCAACCTCACCATCATTTAAACTCTCACGTTTAGAGTTTGAATTATTATTAATGCCATAAGTTTGATCAAATGTTGCCTTATTATATTGTTTAACCTCTATAACCTCTTTAAGTTGATTAACGTGTACATTATTATAAGGTACTGATTTTAAACTTTCATATAAGGCGGATCCCATTACACCATCAGTGATCTTACCCTCAATTATATCACTATAAAATTTTTTAAATGATGTTTGAGTTTCATCATCATTAGTAACCGCAATGGATGGTATACGTGAGTTATATAAACCAAATTTAAGTGTTATATCAGTTTCCGTTTGAATTTCCGCATAATGATATAAATCATCATAAATACCATTATATAGATCATCATTAGGTATAACAACACAATAATCATCTTTATTAATCTTAGATAACTCATCAGGATCATTTGCTAACTCTTTAGATAAGATCTTAAACTCTTTACCCTCAAATCCTTTTAAACCAACATTTGTCAATACTGATATAGATGGTAAAAAATCACTTGTAAATACTCCACCTAATTCACCAACACCACAATACCATTTATCTTTAAAATGAAATAATTTCGCGGATCCTCCTAAGATAAATAACTCTAATGTACGTTGTGTAATCGTATCAGGTAGATTCTTATACTCAAACATCTCAAGTATTGTTTTTAAACCTCGATTTACATACATCCTGATCAGTTTCGATTTATCATCTATGATCATATTTTTAGATGATATAAGATCAAAATCCCACTGATGTTTAGATGGTACACCACTCATTTATCATCACCATCCTTTTTAATTTCCTCAATAATATCATTTTTTAGATCATCAATCTCATCCTTAGATAATTTACGATCCTTTAAATACTCTTTTAATTTAGGATAGATTTTTCGAATGATTTTAAAGATGATCCAACATATATCTAATACCAATATAACTATTGATAATATATTATGTAGATCACTCAGGGAGATCCCTAAACTTGATAATATCAATCCATTATCTACAATATCACTTTTATTAACCATCATATATCACATCCCTCTATATTAATTATAAAATAAAGATCATAAAATGTAAATATATTTTACACAATGGAT
>Ga0247611_10008388_pt1 | contig 12743 bp, 13 predicted proteins | sample 177DNAGHGhighgp2_FD_192422 | JGI IMG/M metagenome (GOLD analysis project Ga0247611, IMG submission 192422) | Sheep rumen microbial communities from Palmerston North, Manawatu-Wanganui, New Zealand - 1770 DNA GHGhigh gp2 | ecosystem: Host-associated > Mammals > Digestive system > Stomach > Rumen... | reverse complement strand
TCGGAGCTATGGCTTACGGTACGGAGAGTGTTCCGCAGGTGAGCAAGATATTCGGCCCCGGCAATCAGTTTGTGATGACAGCCAAGATGATGGTGAGTCAGGAAGGATGCGCTATAGATATGCCGGCCGGTCCGTCGGAGGTGGCTATCGTTGCAGACAAAACATGTCACGTGGATTTCGTGGCTGCCGACCTTTTATCTCAGGCAGAGCACGGCACCGACTCGCAGAGCGTTCTGTTTACCGATTCGATGGATGTGGCACAGAAGGTGAGCGATGAGGTGGAGCGCCAGTTGGAGGTGCTTCCCAGACAGGAAATAGCGAGAAAAGCTGTGGAGAACAGTGCCATTATCGTTGTGGATAATATAGATGAAGCCATGCAACTGTGCAATGAGTATGCTCCGGAGCACTTGATTCTTGCTATGGATGATGCCGAGATGTGGGCGGCAAAGGTTGTCAACGCGGGTAGCGTGTTCATCGGACACTGGGCATCGGAGAGTGCCGGCGACTATGCAAGCGGTACGAACCATACACTTCCCACCAGCGGCTATGCCAAGGCCTATAGTGGTGTAAACCTTGATTCGTATATGAGAAAGATAACCTTCCAGAAACTGTCCCAAGAGGGCATCCGCTCCATCGGCAGCACTGTGGAACTGATGGCGGAGGCAGAAGGCTTGGAGGCACATAAAAATGCAATGACACTAAGATGCAAAAGCTTGTAAGAAAAAATATCTGGGAACTGAAACCGTACAGCTGTGCACGTGACGAGTTCCGGGGCAGGGATGCACACGTATTCCTGGATGCCAACGAAAGTCCGTACAACTGCGGTTACAACAGATATCCTGACCCTCTGCAGGAGACGCTGAAGAAGATGATTGCGCCTTTGAAGAATGTCTCGGTGGACGATATATTTTTGGGCAACGGTTCGGATGAGGCTATCGACTTGGTCTATCGTGTATTCTGCGAGCCCCGCGTGGACAACGTGGTGGCAATGGCGCCCAGCTATGGAATGTATGAGGTGTGTGCCAATATCAATGACGTGGAGTACAGAAAGGTGCTGCTCGACGAGCACTATCAGATACATGCCGACGATATGCTGAAGGCTGTGGACGAACACACGAAAGTGATGTGGCTCTGTTCTCCCAATAATCCTACCGGCAACGACATAGACCGCCGCGAGGTGAAACGTATCCTGGATGAGTTTCAGGGTATCGTTGTGGTGGACGAAGCATACGGAGACTTCTCCGAATTGAGGTCTCTTCGTGAACTCGTCCGCATGTATCCCCGTCTCATTGTGCTCAACACGTTCTCGAAGGCGTGGGCGAGTGCTTCAGTGCGCTTGGGAATGGCGTTTGCGCAACCGGAGATAATAGCTCTCTTCAACAAAGTGAAGTATCCGTACAATGTCAACAGTCTCACGCAGAAATATGCTATCGAACTGTTGAGCGACATTGAGAAACTGGAGAGATGGATACGCGATATCAAGCGCGAGCGTGATAATCTGCTACCGTCGCTCAAGGAAGTGAAATGTGTGAAGCAGGTGTATCCTACGAATGCTAACTTCGTGCTTGTAAAGGTGACGGATGCAAACCGGATTTACAATTTCCTTGTGGATCGCGGCATCGTGGTGCGCAACAGAAACAACGTGCAGCATTGCGGAGACTGCCTGCGTATCACTATAGGAACCAAACAGGAAAACAACGAAATGTTAGCAGCATTGCGTTCTGTATGATATGAGAAGAATACTGTTTATAGATCGTGACGGCACGATCCTCAAAGAACCGGAGGATGAGCAGATAGATTCCTACGGGAAGTTCCATTTCGTTGAGGGTGCAATTGGAGCCCTGTCGTTCCTGCGCAAGCATACCGACTATGAGATGGTGATGGTGTCCAATCAGGACGGACTTGGCACAGAGTCGTATCCGGAGAAGGATTTCTGGCCCACTCAGAATCTGATGCTGGAGATTCTCAAGGGAGAGGGCTTTGAGTTTGACGCCATAAAGATTGACCGCTCGTTTCCGCAAGACGGTCTGCCGACACGCAAGCCCGGTACGGCGATGCTGACGGAATATATCGGCAATCCGGACGTGGACATGCAGCACAGCTACGTAATCGGTGACAGGGACAACGACAGGAAACTGGCGGAGAATCTCGGTTGTCAGTATCTCTTCCCCGACTGGCAGAAAGTGACGGAAATAGTATTCGCTTCCGACAGGAAAGCTGTTGTGAGCCGCAAGACGAAGGAGACAGACATCATTGTGGAAGTGGGTCTCGACGGCGAGGGAAAGGCTGATATTGACACAGGACTCGGATTCTTCGACCACATGCTGGAGCAGATAGCAAAGCACGGGAATATTGATCTTAAGATACGTTGCAAGGGAGACCTTTACGTTGACGAGCATCACACTATCGAGGATACGGGACTAGCTCTCGGCGAGTGTCTTCTCAAGGCTCTGGGCGACAAGCGCGGTATAGAGCGTTACGGTTACTGTCTGCCAATGGACGACTGTCTCTGTCAGGTGACGTTGGACTTCGGTGGCAGACCTTGGCTTGTGTGGGATGCCGAATTCAAAAGAGAAAAGGTGGGAGAGATGCCCACGGAGATGTTCCTGCATTTCTTCAAGAGTCTCTCCGATGCCGCTCGCATGAATCTCAATATAAAAGCTGAGGGCGAAAACGAACACCACAAGATAGAAGGTATCTTCAAGGCGCTTGCGCGTGCTCTCAAGATGGCTGTGAAGCGCGATATCGAACATTTTAATCTGCCTTCTTCCAAAGGAACATTGTAGAGAGAATGAACAACAGGAATCTTACACCGATATTTTTGGCCGTATCGGTTGTGGTTGGTATATTGATAGGCACGTTCTATGCATCCCATTTCATGGGCAACCGCCTTAATATCATCAATACGGGTACCAATAAACTGAATTATCTGCTGCAGTTGGTGGATAACAACTACGTTGATACCGTTGATATGAGCCAGATGGTGGAAGATGCAATGCCCCTGATACTCTCCGAGCTGGATCCTCATTCGGCTTATATCCCTGCAAAGGATGCCGAAGCCGAGACGCAGGATCTGAAAGGCTCGTTCTCCGGAGTCGGTATAACATTCTCTATGGTGAACGACACCGTCAACGTGATGAGTATCATCAAGGGAGGTCCTGCCGAGAAGGTGGGACTGATGAGCGGCGACCGCATCCTCACGGCAAACGGAGTGTCGCTCATCAAGATGGATCAGATAGAGGTGACGCGTCACTTGAAGGGCGAGAAGGGTTCTGTGGTGCGTATCCAGGTGCGCCGTCCCGGTCAGAAGGCGTTACGCACGTTCTCTGTGGTGCGCGGGGATATTCCCGTGGTGAGTGTCGATGTGGCCTACATGATGGACGAGACGGTGGGATATATCCATGTGAAGAATTTCGGCGAGCAGACTTATGGCGAGTTCCTCACGGCGATGGCCTCTCTCTCTATGATGGGTATGAAAGGTCTTGTGCTCGACTTGCGTGGCAATCGCGGGGGATATATGCACGTTGCTATACAGATGGCCAATGAATTCCTCCAGGAGGACTGCCTTGTGGTATATACGGAAGGAAGAAAGTCTCCGCGTGAGAATTTCCGCAGCGACGGACGCGGTTCTTTCCAGAAGCTGCCGCTTGTCATTCTGGTGGATGAGATGAGCGCCTCCGCTTCGGAGATACTGTCCGGAGCCATACAGGATAACGACAGAGGCACTATCGTCGGTCGTCGTACTTTCGGAAAGGGTCTTGTGCAGCAGCCGATGGAATTCCGCGACGGCAGTATCGTGCGTCTGACAGTTGCCCGCTATTATACTCCCTCCGGACGCTGCATACAAAAACCTTACGAGAAGGGCGGCGGCGAAGAGTATGAAAACGATTTGATTGCCCGTTACGAACGCGGTGAGTTCTTCTCCGAGGACAGCATCCATCAGGAAGGCGAGAAGTATAAAACTTCACTTGGCCGCACGGTGTACGGCGGAGGAGGTATCATGCCGGATATCTTTGTAGGCGAGGACACCACAGACGTTACGTCATACTACAAGAAAGCCCTCTATTTAGGTCTCATACGTCAGTTCACCTACGACTTCACGGATCAGAACCGTCAGATTCTGCGCAAGTATAAGACGTCTGCCGAACTGGCTGCTTATCTGAAGAAACAGAATCTTCTGGAGCGCTTTGCCGCCTATGCTGCGTCACACGATTTGCCCCGTCGCAATCTGATGCTGTGGACCAGTAGTCGCCTTTTTGAGAGGAACATACTCTCTGGCATCATCTACAACATGCTGGACACGGAGGCCTATCAGGAGTATGTGAATCTCACGGATTCTACTGTTCAGAAGGCTCTTGAGGTGCTTCATTCCGGGACTTCTTTCCCAAGCGCCCCCACGGAAAGCGATACAGAAAGCCCACAGTAAGAATCCCTATGAAGAAGAGCAGGGTGGTGTCGCCTGTGAGATACCACCACACGACGTGCAGCACACACACCACGGGCACAATCCACAGAGCACCTTTGTTTCTTGATATGTTCCAATAGAGTACAGCGAAGGACAATACGCAGAGTACCGTCTGTCCGTGATACAATGATTCGGGTGTCATAGTCTTTGCTTTCTTTTATTTCATTTCTGTTCGGCCGGCAAGTGCGCGTCCCAGCGTCACCTCGTCGGCGTAGTGCAGTTCGTCGTTCTGTGCGATGCCGCGGGCCAGTACCGTCACTTTCGGCATCTCCCTCTCTTTTGCACCTCCGGAGAAGAGGTTCTGCATCTGCCGGAAGATATAGAATCCGGTAGTGTCTCCTTCCATCGTCGGGGAGAGTGCGAGAATCACCTCTTTGATATCTTCTTGTGCGATGCGCTCGAGCAATGAATTTATCTCCAGGTCGCGAGGTCCTATTCCGTCCATCGGGGAGATTACTCCGCCAAGCACGTGATAGACGCCCCTGTACATCTGGGTGGCCTCTATAGCCATCACGTCCTCTATTGTCTGCACCACGCACACCATCGCATGGTCGCGACGTGGATTGGCACACACCTCGCAGAGTTCCGTGTCGGATATGTTGTGACATTCCCGGCAATAGTGCACTTCCGTGCGCAGCGTCTTCAGCGCGTCGGCCAGAGCCAGCGTCTGCGACTCCTCCTGACGCAGCAGATGCAGTACGAGGCGCATAGCGCTCCGTCGTCCCACTCCCGGGAGGCGCGACACCTCATCGACAGCCTTCTCTAACAGTTTAGATGGGTAGTTCGTCAAGGTGAATAACTTCTATACCTGCTCTTCTCAGCAGATCGACGCCGTCGGTGAGACGGTATTCGCGGTCGTAAACCACGCGTCGTATTCCGGATTGTATGATAAGTTTGGCACACTCGATACAGGGCGAATCCGTCACATAGAGTGTGGCACCGTCGCTGTTGTTTCCCGAGCGTGCTATCTTGGTGATGGCGTTGGCCTCAGCGTGCAGCACATACGGCAGCGACACGTTGTTGTCGTCCTCACACACGTTGGGGAAGCCTGTCGGCGTGCCGTTGTATCCGTCCGAGATAATCATCTTGTCCTTCACGATGAGCGCTCCCACCTTGCGACGGACACAGTATGAATTCTCGCTCCAGATGTGTGCCATCTTGAGGTAGCGGTAATCCAGTTCCGATTGTTTTCTTTCCATATATAATATATCTTACTGTTTCTTTATTCCGTTGCGGCGCAGCAGAGCGTCTATTGTGGGTTCGCCTCCCCGGAAGCGTTTGTAGAGTGTCATCGGGTGCTCAGTCCCTCCGCGCGAGAGTATGCAGTCGCGGAATCTCTTTGCTGTGTCGGGATTGAAGATACCCTCCTTCTGGAACACACTGAAAGCATCAGCATCCAACACTTCCGCCCATTTGTATGAGTAGTATCCGGCGGCATAACCTCCTGACATTATGTGTCCAAAGCGTGTTGACATACAGTTCCCCTCTAACTGCGGGAATAGCTGTGCCCGGCTCCATGCTTTCTGTTCGAAACCGATGACGTCTTCTGTGAAAGGTTCGCTCAGAGTATAGTATGCCATATCAAGAAGTATGAACGACACCTGTCTTATGCAGGAGTATGCCACCATATAGTTTTTGGCTCTGAGGATGCGGTCGATGAGTTCCTGTGGCATTTCCTCTCCGGTCTGGTAGTGGCGGGCAAAGGTCCGGAGGAATTCCGGTTCCATAGCAAAGTTCTCCATAAACTGCGAGGGCAGTTCCACGAAGTCCCAATATACGTTTGTGCACGAGAGTCCTTCGAAGCGAACTTTAGACAGCATGCCGTGCAGAGCGTGGCCGAATTCGTGCAGGAATGTCTCCACTTCTCCCAGCGTGAGCAGCGCAGGTTTTGTGTCGGTGGGTTTGGTGACGTTCAGCACTATCGACACCAGCGGCCGTATGTCCTTGCCGCTGTCGATATCTATCCACTGTTCGCGGTAGGATGTCATCCATGCGCCCGACTGCTTGTTATCCCTCGGGAAGAAGTCGGCGTAGAGCACAGCGAGAAACTCCCCGTCGGCATCTCTCACCTCGTATGCCTTCACGTCGGGATGATACACATCTATGTCGGGGTTCTCGTGGAATGTGATTCCGTAGAGCTTTGTGGCAAGACCGAAGATGCCATCCTTCACCTGTTCGAGCGGGAAGTATGGGCGCAGCATTTCGGAGTCGAGGTCGTAGCGTGCTTTCTGCAGTTTGTAGCTGTAGTAGGAGAGGTCCCACGGGGCCAGTTCGAAGGGTGTCTCGCCGTTCTTTTCCATCTCTTCCTTCGCGAAGGCCTTGATTTCCTCCATTTCCTCCCGTGCTTTCGGCAGGTAGGCTTCCAGCAGCTGCTCCACGAGATTGTTCACGTGTGCCACGTCTTCCGCCATCCTGTGTTTCAGTGCGAAGTCGGCAAACGTGTTGAATCCCAGCATCTGCGCTATTTCGCGTCGCAGGTTCACTATTTCCTTCACGATGTCCAGGTTGTTCCACTCTCCGCTGGTGCAGAGCGTAGCCATTGCCCTGTATACCTTCTCTCTCAGGTCGCGCCGGTCGGCGTATTTGAGGAATGCTGTGTAGGAAGGTCCCTTGAGCGTCACCACCCATCCTTCCAGTCCTCTGCTTTGCGCTTCCATCCTGGCTGCGTCCAGAGCGCTTTCGGGCAATCCGCTTACCTCGTTTTCCCGGGTGAGATGCAGCGTGAAAGCGTTTGTGGCATGCAGTTCGTTCTGTGAGAACTGCAGCGTAAGCATCCCCAGCTTCTGTTTCTTTTCGGCCAGCACTTTCTTCTCGTCCTCCGGCAGCAGGGCTCCGCTGCGTGTGAATCCCTCGTAGACGTCGTCCAGCAGCCGCTGTTCCTCGCCTGTGAGCTGTCGCCCCGGATTGTCGTGCACAGCCTTTATTCTCTCAAAGAATCTGCGGTTCATCGCAATGCGCGAGGAGTGCTCCGAGAGCAGGGGCTGCATCTTCTCCGACAGTTTCTCCATCTCGTCGGTGCGGCAGGCTGAGAGCAGGTTGAAGAATACCGATGTGGTGCGCGAGAGCAGTCGTTCGCTCCGCGTTATTATGGTGTTGTCGAAGGTGGGTGTCTCCGGGTTGGAGAGCACTTTCTCTATCTCCTCATCCTCCTGCTTCATACCCTCCGTCATCGCCTCTTCGTATTCCTCGAAGCGTATGCGCGAGAATGGCACGCTGTCGTGCGGAGTGTTGTATTTGTTTTCTATGAATATGTTAGCCATGTATTGTTATTTGTTCGCGTTTCATTTCTATCTCTCCGTTCTCAGCCAGCCGGTTGAGCATCCTTGAGAGGTTGAGGCGTGAGATGTCGAGCCTCTCCGCCAGTTCTGTCATCTTGATGTGCAGGGTGAGTTCCTTGCTGTTCTGGTGTCTCATGCTCCTGACGAGCATGCGGAATTTCTCCTCCGGACTTCTCGGCACGTCCGCCGCTTTGTCCTTGCGCTGCAGCAGGGATGACAGCAGTGTGAGGTAGTTGATGCGCACTATACTGTTGCGCAGCAGGTGTTTCACCACGTGTTCCTTCGATATGTATATCACTTCCAGCGTCGTCACTGCATCCCATGTCATGCCTACTGTGTTGTTCAGGCCGAACAGGCGTTCCGGTTCCACAAGTATCGGTCCCTTGACGGTCTCTTCCATCCATTCGTTGCAGCGTCTCACGGTGCCGCTCACTATCCACAGCAGCCCTTCCGAGCGTCCGCCCTGTGTCAGCAGTCGCGTACCGGCGTCGATGGGTTCTATGCTGAGCATGAAACGGTCCTGAAACTCCAGCAGGTCGGTGCTGGAGATACCTGTGAAGAGAGGCAGTCCGACTACTCTTCCGTACATATCAGTTCGGCTTTTAGTTCGGGATGCTTCTTCAGCACCTCTTCGGCCCGTTCGCTTCCCATCACCATGAACGATGTGGCGAATGCGTCGGCCATTGCGCATGTCGGGGCTATCACTGTGGCCGAGAGCACGTTGTGCTGCACGGGGTATCCTGTCTTGGGATCTATCGTGTGCATGATACGCTTTCCCTCGGGTGTGATGTAGTAGTTGCGGTAGTTGCCGCTGGTGGCCATAGCTCCGTCCTCCAGTTCCATCACTTTTTCTATCTCTGTATTCGTCGAAGTGGGGTCGTCGTCGGGTTTGTTGATGCCGATGCGCCAGGCCTTTCCCTTTGCGTTCTTTCCGTGACAGGCCACTTCTCCGCCTATCTCCACCATGTAGTCGGTCACCCCGTTGGCTTTCAGGTATTCAGCCACTTTGTCCACTCCGTAGCCTTTCGCTATTGCTGAGAGGTCCATCACGATGCCGGGTTTTTCCTTCTTCACGCGTCCGTCCTCTGTGAGTGTCACGCCTCTGTAGCCCACCAGCGTCATCAGCGAGTCCACCTGCACGGAGTCGGGCAGCTGTCCGTTCTTGAATCCGAATCCCCACGCGTTGACCAGCGGTGCCACCGTCACGTCGAAAGCTCCGTCCGTAGCCTCGCTCACAGCCATTGCCATCCTCAGCACTTCGCACAGCATGGCGTCGGCGGTGTCCGTCTCGTTGCGGTTGATACGCGAGAGGGTGCTCATGGGGTTGAACATCGACAGGCTCATGTCCACCTGCTTCAACTCTTCGCTGTATCCTTCCTTGAGCGACTCCGTCGTCTTGTACGTGACGTGCATCACGGTGCCGAATACCCGCATTTCCTCATTGATGTAGCGGGCGGAAGGGTGCTGCTGCAGATATGCCAAATATGTGCCCACGATGAGCAGCACGAGAAAGGGTAGATGCCACTTCTTCATAATTCCTTGTTATCTGTAGAGGTTTCTCGGTGGTTGTTTTTTCATTGTCTTGCCGAAGTCGAACGCCAGGTTCATCGTGGCTCCGTAGGCTGATGCTCCGTTGATGCCGAAGCCGGGCACATACCACGGTTCGCCCATGAATTCGTAGTCGCCCACGGTCCTGAACTTGAATCGGAAGTTGGCTCCCAGCCTTATGAAGCTCCACACCTTTGTCTCGAAGCCCAGCACCAGTTCCAGCCATTGCGTGTGTCCGTCCAGTCCTTCCAGATAGAGCGGCAGTTGCTTGTTGTAGAGCGGGTCGATAAACTCCGGGTTGCTGAAGTCGTAGCTGAACGATGTGAAGCCGTATCTCACTCCGGCGAAGAATCTGTTGCCGTTCTGTTTCTTGTTGATGTTGTAGTCCATTCCTATGCGGAAATACGGTGCTGTGATGGAGAGGTTGTTCCTGTTGGTCTTTCCGTCCCTGTCGCACGTGCCGATGCCCACTTCCGCTATGGGGAAGTATTTCTCCTTGAAGTTTATTCTGCCGGCCACCTCCATGTTGGCCCACGAACCGGCCATCTTCATCACGTACCCCACGAGGTCTGTCATCACGGCGAAGCCTCCGAACACGGGTCTCGGTTCCTTCTCCACAGCGACGTTCTTTCCGTGCTTGTCCTTCTTCACCTTCTGGTTCTCATCCAGCACGTAGATGCGTCCGTCGGCTCCCCGGTAGGTTTTCTTGTTGTATCCTTCCGGGAGTTTCACGCCTCCGTTTGTCTGCGCCCATGTGCAGTTTGCGGCCATTGCCAGCAGGAGACAGGTGAATATGATGAGTCTTCTCATTTGCTATATGAAGATGCGTATGTTGTCCTGACTGTTGTAGTACACCTGCGAATGATTCACCTTTACGTCCTTGATGAGCGGTGTCTCGGGAAATCTGCTGTCGTTCTCCCACCACACTTTCTTTATGTCGTGAAACATTGCCACACCGCAGTCGGGGCTCTCGAAGTGGGGCATGTCGGTCTTGCGTATGAAGAGTGTGTCCACCTGGTGGGGTGCCGGTTCTTCTGGTGTTCCCATCCAGTGCTCGTAGAGCAGGGTGTCCACATCCTTGTAGTACGACAGCTGCAGCTTCAGCAGGTTGAGGTTCGTACCCATGTTATACACGGGAGTTTCCGCACCTACGGCATACACCGTCAGTGTGTCTTCCAGCACGGCGGGCAGTTCCAGGTCGCTGTAGAACGATATCTGGCACAGCGTGGAGTTGTAGAGCGTGCATCCCGTGTCGTCGCAGCTGTTCAGCGCGCACACCATTCCTGCCAGCGCCACCATGATGAGACGGTTCACCCTTTTCATCATATCGTCTTGTTGATTTGGTATTTATTGCGCTCCTGCGATGTGCGCGAGATGAGTTCGCCCAGAAATCCTGCCACGAAGAGCTGCGTGCCCAGTATCATCATCGTCAGCGAGATGTAAAACCACGGAGTGTCTGCCACCAGCGGAGCCTTGATGCCTGCGCTCAGGCAGTAGAGCTTCACGCCTCCCACAGCACATGCTGCCAGAAATCCCGCGAAGAACATCAGGCTGCCTATGAAGCCGAACACGTGCATGGGTTTCATGCCGAATGTGGACAGGAACCACAGCGACATCAGGTCCAGGTATCCGTTCACAAATCTGTTCCATCCCATGAATTTCGACACGCCGTGCTGGCGCTTCTGATGGTGCACGGGTTTTTCGCCTATCCTGCTGTATCCGGCGTTCTTCACCAGGTAGGGGATATATCTGTGCATCTCGCCATACACCTCGATGTGCTTCACCACGTCCAGGCGGTAGGCCTTCAGTCCGCAGTTGAAGTCGTGCAGGTTGTGTATGCCGCTCACTCTGCGTGCTGTGGCGTTGAACAGTTTCGTGGGTATGGTCTTCGAGAGCGGGTCTCCCTTGCTGCGGTTCTGCTTGTAGCCCGACACCATGTCGTAGCCCTCGTCCTTTATCATGCGATACAGTTCGGGTATCTCGTCGGGCGAGTCCTGCAGGTCGGCATCCATGGTGATTACCACGTCGCCCTTCGCCATCTCAAATCCGCAGAAGAGGGCAGGGCTCTTGCCGTAGTTGCGCCTGAATTCCACGCCGCGCACTGTGTCGGGATGCTCTCTGTGGAGCTCTTCTATCACCTTCTGGCTGTTGTCCGTGCTGCCGTCGTTGGCGAATATCACCTCGTAGGTGAATCCGTTTTCCTTCATCACACGTTCTATCCAGTCGTAGAGCTCGCGCAGGCTCTCATCTTCGTTCCAAAGAGGTATTACTACACTTATGTCCATATTATATATAGTACATTTTGAGTGCAAAGATACTAAATTTTCACGAATTTTCTCAAAAAAATGCTCACGAGTGTGCTTAATTATCTTTTTTTTTCGTACCTTTGCACCCGCAAACACGGGAAAGTCCTGTACGGCATGCTCCCTCGGAACTCCCCCAGGGCTTGACCGCAGCAAGGGTACTTGGTTGTAGCGGCGCGATGCAGCTAGCTTTCCCACCCGCCTCTTTAGCTCAGTTGGCCAGAGCACGTGATTTGTAATCTCGGGGTCGTTGGTTCGAATCCGACAAGAGGCTCAAGAAAAAGGAGAAGTGAGGTAGAAAGAGCCTCGCTTCTTTTCTTTTTTATATGTTCACTACGATGAAGAAGACCGAGCACGAACTTCTGGTGCGGCGCCTGCAGGGCATGAGCGACGCGGAGTATTGGGATGCCTTTGCGCACTACTACGGGGAGTCGCCTCGCGAGTTCCTTGTCACGCTGCTGCGTGGGATGGGAGACAGGGACCCTCTTCTCAGCGATGTCTTCCTCGGTCTCATTCCCTCGTTTTCCGAGATAGACAGACAGAAGACGGCCGAGCGTCTCATCGACGGCTACGGCGACCCTTCCCGGCTGCTCTCGCTGCTGCATCATCTGGGGTATACAGAGCCCGAGAGCCTCATACCTCTTCTTATCAGGCATCAGGGCATGCCTTCCGCTTTCCTGCTGCTCCGTTCGCTGCGCTATGTTGAGGAGGATCGCGAACTGCTCATGCGTGTTGCCCGTTTCCTTTTGCATCGCGGTGATGCTGTGGCCTTCAATCTGGCGAGTGTCATGCGTCTGTCCTTCAATCTTGACTCGCTGCGCGGCACGTTCTCCCTTCGCCTCGACCCTTGGCAGCTTCACAAGATGGAGCAGGACTGGAATTTCTTCTCCCAGCAGATGAAGATGTAGTTGTTCACCCCCTGAAATAGTGAAGAGTAGGGCAGACTCTAAATGATTGCCGCAAAATATTCGTGTCACATTTGTCACGAAATTAAAGTTTCATGTGTCTTTTCCTGATTTCGGTTGACAGTTTTTTGCTCTTTTCCTGAGTTGGTTGTCAGTGGTTTTCCTGAATAGGTTTACACTTTACTGTTTTCGTTGACATCGTTCCTGATGGGGTTGACATTTTTCTGAAAAGGTTGACAAAAGC
>Ga0247611_10008386_pt1 | contig 12747 bp, 17 predicted proteins | sample 177DNAGHGhighgp2_FD_192422 | JGI IMG/M metagenome (GOLD analysis project Ga0247611, IMG submission 192422) | Sheep rumen microbial communities from Palmerston North, Manawatu-Wanganui, New Zealand - 1770 DNA GHGhigh gp2 | ecosystem: Host-associated > Mammals > Digestive system > Stomach > Rumen... | reverse complement strand
AGGATCTCCCACACAGCGGATAACCCAGTTTTCCAAATCCTTAAAACCATTGAACGGATCGATAAGCCCATCCTGCGGATTATAAGCCATGGCATTGATTGTAAAATCACGTCTGGAAAGATCTTCGATCAGATCAGACACGAAATTGACAGAATCAGGGTGGCGGTGATCGCTGTAGTCACCTTCTATTCGATATGTTGTGATTTCATAGGTCTGTGTGCAGGCCGGATTTGCAGTTCTGCATACAAGTGTTACTGTTCCATGCTTGATGCCGGTATCGATTGTCTTATGATTCTTAAACACTTCTTTAATCTCATCAGGCTTTGCGTTTGTGCAGATATCCCAATCATTTGGAGTATTGCCGAGGATCTTATCTCTGACGCAGCCGCCAACGATATAAGCCTCAAAGCCGGCATCCATGAGTTTGTTCAGGATATATTCCACCTGTGTTGGGAGCTTTATCGTCAGTCCTTCTGCCATGGATCTATCTCCTCCATAAATTTTGCAAGCCTTTTATTATGATAAAATACAAGATCATCTTCTGTAATCGGTTTATGGAAATACTTTTTTACGACCTGATGAAAAATTTCCGCATCGACACACTTGAATGTCGGGATATTTTTCTCCTCGTGCTTCCTATTATATTTAAGCCAGCCAACATTCCCAAATTTTTTCAACCAGAATTTCTCAACCCTGACAAGCTCACCGATCCCGCGAGGACAGCTCTTGACGGCACTGAGCAAATCAAAATTGGAATATTCAGCATTCAAAAACGGCTCCTGGTTATCGTTTTCAACCGTCAGAATGATTTCATCTGCATTGATGCTGTACACATTCAGAGGGCCGAGTGTATCAACAAGATGCTGATAAAGCGTTTTCATCAAATAGGTCTCATACTGAATCTGCTTGCCGGGATTGCAGGCCCCAAGTATCACCTGGCGGATATACTTGCTGTCAATGATGTGCTGATAAGGCGTGTAATTTGCAATGAAGTCTTCCCATGTATCACAATGTACGGTCTTATCTTCATGAGCATAATACACGTCGAACATCTCCGGATCAAAATGATGGAGGGCAGAGAAATTCGCCTGTTTCATGTCGATTGAATAAAAGGCTGCGCAATCATTCAGATCTGTATACAGATTTCTATTGCCGACAGAGCACGCAGGCGGTATAAACATGCGCTGATTAAATGCATGAAAAGAAGAGTTATTCTTAATTGCATTAATAACTTCATCTTTCAGCTTGTTATAGTATTCAAAATACCTCTCTTCTGTTTCAAAATCCGCCAGTTCATAAACAAATGTTTCAAATTTCTGTACACAGTCAAAAAGTGGATCGATTGTGAAGAGCCGCTGATGGAAATAAGGCTCTTCAAAAACTGCAATCGGAAGATTATAATTATTGCAAAAGCGCTGTATCAAACGCTTTGAATTCATTACTTCATTTACATCCATATTATTATCATTTCTTTTCGTTGTTTTTATGCTGCTTTGAAATTATGTGCCTCCCAAGTTCCAGACACAATTGATTCGTTTACATCGGCTACAAAATGATTGATGCGGTCCAGATCGACATACTCAGGAAGCTTCGTTTTGTTCTTCAAATCATCAAGCTTCTTTTCATAACCATCTACCAGCTTGTAAAACTCCGGAACAGGCTGTCTGTTTTCATCTAAATACTCGCCGTTTCGGATACTCATCAGGAAATCATGATCTTCATCCCGATAGGTAATGATTTCGCCTTTTTCGAGAATATCGAAGCACATGAGATACAATCTGACGAGATGGCACATATGTTTGCCAAGTTTATCATGGGCGATAGCTTTTTCATTTCTCCTGCCGATTTTTGCATAACAGCGGACAATGTTCGCCATTTCAGAGAACATATCTTTATAATCTCGCAGCGGATAATGATGAAGATTAACGTCCATAAAAACTTCGGAATAGAATTCAGGATTTACTGCGCGGTCTGTATAAAGCCGGATGGCATCATCATCGAACTCAAAATACTTTCGTTTGAAATCAACCGACGCATGCTCAATGCTTTTTAGAATATGCTGCTCCATCTGTTCCTGGCCGACAAGACTTGCGGCTTTGTTTTCAAGCCTGCGGAGCTGCGCATTCGCATAACCGCCAAAGGAATGGATCGCTTTTTTTGAGAGAAACAGTTTTCTGTTTTTTACAAGTTCTTTCCCAATCGGATGAAGATATATGTAATCCTGTTCACGAAGTCCCAACATTTCGATCACATTTGGGTTACATTCACAAAGAAGCTTTACGATTTTGTCAAAAGAATAAATTGTTGTATCGGTTTCAATATCAACAACCTGTTCAAAATTTTGGCTGGTAAGAATATCCTGTTTCTTTCTTACTGCGATCCCGCGAAGATCAATATCTGAATTCTCGTTATTCAGGCCGTATGCATGGCTGCCGCCATAACCGAGAAGAATAATATTTCTGCCAAGATTCGGATTATCATGAAGAAAACGATAAGCTGGATCTGCAGTAATTACGGTTTTTATATCTTGAATGCTGATAAATGATACCTCCCAACATCTGTTATTCTACTACAAATAATAATTTAGTCAAGTTACTTTTCGTTGTTTTTGTTTGTGTTTACAATTTGTTTTTATAAAGGGCGCTGCCTCATATAAGAGGCAGTACCCTTATAGTATAATTTATACCGGCCTGTAAAGAAGCCAATGGATGCCATCAAGATCAGTCGTATGTAAAACTCTTGGATTTTCAAGAAGCCTCTTTATCATTCTTTTATTTTTATATTCCTTGCGAGGAAACAAATTGCCAAACTCTTTTGAAAACCGATCCTCACACCGCAGCCAGGAATCAAGCTCTTCCCTCGTGTTGAATTCTGCAACGTCAAACCCCTCAAATCCTTCGTATGTCCCGTAAAACATCGCGGCCTCCTATTGACTTTCAAGAATTTATGATATATAATCATATCATAGTTAGTCGTGTTTTCTTGATGGTTTGATTATACCAGATTAATTTCTTGCTGTCAAGTAACTTACAAGAATTTGCTACTAAAGGAATGAATTACAATGGCAACTATTATCTATGAAAGAATAGATCAACTATGCAAGGAACAGAAGATCAGTATTAATAAGCTCGAATCAATCCTTGGGTTTGGCCCTTCGAGTCTGCAAAAGTGGAAAACAACAACATCACCATCTGTTGAAAAGGTTGCAAAAGTTGCGGAATACTTTAATGTTGCAGTCGATTATCTTATCGGGAGATCTGATGTGAGAAGCACAGCGCAGGATATTCTCAATGATGATGATTTTGTATCACTACAAAGAGCAAAAGAAAACATGCCGTTTGAAAAGCGCGAACGATTCAGAAAATTCATCCAGGCCGGATTTGAATATGCCTTTAAGGAGGATGACTGAAGGTTGGCTGTGCGCTACAGGTACATAGAGAATCTTGTGCTGCAAGCCTATTCTCTTCTTCCTTATATCGATTATCCAATTGACCCTTTACAGGTAGTAGAACAAATGCCAAACTGCAAAAGCCTTTCTTATCGGCAGTTTGCTGAAATCAATAATTGTACCATCGATGAAGTGATTCAGATCTGCGACAGTAAATCCGGATGCACACACTATGACTCAAAGCACGACAGATATCTTATTTTATATAATGAAACAGATGGATACAAAAAGAATTATGGCAGGAGAAGATGGACAAAAGGGCATGAGCTTGGACATGTTTTATGCGGGCATCATGCAATGGCAGCAAGCAACAGTATTTCCCGTAATGGATTAAGCGTGGAAAATGGAGATCTTGAAACGGAGGCTGATTATTTTGCCTCCATGTTTCTTGCGCCTTTCCCGATCTTTAGAGCTTATTCCATTCATTCCGAAAAGGATATCCAGCATATTTTTGGCTTATCAAGAACAGCGGCAGGCAACAGACTCAGAGCCTATAATAAATGGCTGCGGCATCCAGCAACAGAATGGGATAAACAATTAATTGAAATATACAATGCAAAATGGCTTTAATAAATGACAAGCGCCTCATGAGATAAATGTAATCTTATGGGGCGCTGTTATTTTAATAATCCTTTTGTTCAATTACTCCATTCATGCTTTGATTTCCAAAACCTTTATAATCTCTCGCAAGCAGAGTACAGGCATACTCTGTTTCACGTTCAAAATGCCTTCCACAGTCCGATAAAAGTGCAGTTTTATGCCTGAAATCATCAAGTTTTTTCGCTGTTACGCTGCAATTTTGCGGTCTCCCCCGGATTCTTCGGTGCTGTCAAGATTCTCATATAAAAGATCAAGCGCTTTTTCAAACGCACCGATACCGGAAAAGAAACTCGAAACCTTCAAGTCTTCAAACAAATACGGCATTGCATTATAAAGCTCCTGAAATATGTAATAAAGGACATGAACGACAATAGAATTGCCGGCTTGTTTATAAAGCTGCGTATCACTTACGCCTGCGGCTTTTGCTTTATCAAAATCTTCATCCGTGAACGACATCAAACGCCAAGTCTCTCTTGGAGTCAGTTTACGAATACGGATTCTTGTCTCCTGGTCTTCCGTTATGCTTCCTCCTTCGGTATCAGATCCGTAAGATAAATCGCCAATGTTTCAACACAGCGTTCACAAACAGGGCAAATCCTTCTCTTTCTCGGTCTCATCTCCCAATATTGCCGCAGAAAAAGAAGGCCGCAATATGGACACATATAAAAATAATTACGTTTTTTCAGTATTACTTTCATAAACAATCACCATAGGTTGTAAGTTCCCCCGGACACGCAGGTTGGAATTGTCGGAGATAGGCCGCGAGGATCATAAACCCTTCCCTGATTTGGATTATCTCTTGTTTTTGTTGGACAAATATTACCGATCCACAGAATGCCCGTCTTTGTATTGCTCAATAATCAATTGCCTCCTGTGCGTTTTCAAAAAATACTCTATCGTAATCCCTTTATAATAGCTCGCATCAATGCAATAGGAAATGGGATCGCACAGATCATATTTTGAATCATCAGAAAGATTGTGATCCCCCGAACGATCAGAGTGTTATCGATTCGTTTAGGTTTCTTTGTTCCCATTTTAATTATCTCCATCAGATACAACAGGAACTAAATCATAGAAATGTTTCATGGAGCAGGTCGATCTCCCCCGGATCGAATGGTACGCGAGTTCTTCATATTGAGCATGCCGCGAGAAAGCAGCTCCTGAATAAGCTCCTCTGCCTTTGGCGTGTCCATATAAAACTTTTCATCTACACGATCTTCAAGCAGATCCTTCATGCGGATATCGCTTTCAAAAGGTTCAGGAAACTTAAATTTGCCATTATCCAGCTCTTTTAGAATAATAATAAGATAAATCCGTTCGCGGCTTTGCGGCACACCAAAATCTTTTGCATTCAGGATCTGATAATAGGTGTTGTATCCGTATTCATGAAGCTCATCAAGAAACATCTGAAAAGTATCCTTGTAATTCTTCCCGACAAGATTCTTGACGTTTTCATAAATGCCCCATTTGGGTTTATTCGCACGAATGATCCGGAGCCATTCGACAAGAAGAGAGCTGCGCGTTTTATCAAGATCAGAGCTGCCGCAATTCGGGCAAACATCACGTTTACTGTAATGCACAGTCAACGGATTATACTCATGGCCGCATGCTTTGCATTTCCACTTGCTGCCGGCCTGCTTCCCAGCGACAGAAAAATCCTGACAAGGACTGCCGCCGCAAATCATATTGAATGGTTTCAGATTAAGCTCATCAACCTTTGTAATATCACCAAGATTTAAAGACGGATCAACACCATGAACGGCGCAGTAGCTTTTTTCGGCATGCTTATCAAACTCACAGAAGTTTACAAGCTCATATGATCTTTTATTATAGCTTTTCGTTGTTTTTAAGTCTTGCATAAATCCAAGTATTCTTCTTCAGATATAATTTTCGTTCCGTACTTTTCCGCCGCTTTATTTTTTGAGCTGCCTGAATCCTTATCATTTGTAATCAAATAATTTGTTTTAGCTGTTACTCCTGACGAAACGATTCCGCCTTTTGATTCGATATCTGCAACAAGAGATGCACGGCCTGAGAATTGCAGGAGTTTTCCTGTAATACAGAAGGTTTTGCCTGATAAAAGATCCGAACTTTCATGCTTTTCTATCGGCTCGTAATAAAGATCAATCTCATCTACGAGCTTATTGAGTTCATTCTGATTTTGCTGAACAAATAAATTGATTAGATCGCTTGTCTGCTTTCCGATACCTGGGATGACAGACCAATCATAATTACATATACAATGATAAAGGAAAAGATCAAAACCTGTTTTCCACCAATTAAAAGCAAAAATATGTTTTTCTATCATCTTTGCAGCAGTTTTCCCGATTCCAGGAATACCAATAGCAACAATTACATTTGCAAGTGTACAGTGCCTGCTTCTTTCGATTGCCTGAATCAGATTGTAAATACTTACCTCTCCCCATCCTGGCAACTTTGCGATTTCATCCTGTTTCTCTTTCAGATAAAACAAGTCGATATAAGAATCGATATAACCGCGATCCATCAAATCATGCAGGCGTTCTTCTGAGATGCCAACAATGTTCAAGCCGTCACGAGAAGCAAAATTTGCAATCTTATCATGCAAAATCGCCTTGCAATTTTGATTGATGCAGTACATCATTTCACGGCCATTCTCATTGCGGATCTCAACAGGCTTTCCGCATGACGGGCAAACAGAGGGGAGCTTATAGGTATTACTGCGGGTAAGATTCTGTGTAATGCGCGGAATGATTTGATTTGCCTTAATGACGGTTATCGTATCTCCGATGCCAAGCTCCAGCTCCTTGATGATGCTGACATTGTTGAGCGTTGCGCGAGTGACAGTTGTTCCATCGATCTCGACAGGATCAAAAACAGCAACCGGATTCACAAGCCCGGTGCGGCTGGTTGACCATTCTATATCCCGCAGGATAGTTTCATTATCATCCTGGTAGAACTTGAAGGCGAGAGAGTGCCGTGGGTGATGCGCTGTCATGCCAAGAGATTCCCCATAGGAGATGCTGTCAAACATGCCGACAACGCCATCAATTGGGACTCCATATATCTCGCATTGTTTCTTGATGCCGCTGATGGTATCGAAAAAATGTTCTGTTTTTGCAAGGCAGAAAATATGAGGCACAACATCGAAACCAAATTCTGAAAGCTTATCAAAACAATCCATATTGGAATCCGGTTTATCCTCCATGCTGTAAAGTTTCCAGGCAATAAAACGAACATTACGCTGCTTTACGATTTCATTATTGAGCTGGCGCACTGTACCGCGGACAAGATTGCGCGGATTTTTATACTCGGTATTCTCCCGCTCTTTGATCTTCTCAAACTCGTCTTTCAGGATCACGCATTCCCCATCAACAATCAGTTCACCATTGTATGGGATTGCAAGAGGAAGACCACTGAACATAACAGCGTTGTTTGTGATATCCTCTCCGATCTCCCCATCTCCCCTGCTTTCTGCGCGTACCAATTTACCACCCTGATACAGAAGCGAACAAGTGAGGCCATCCAGCTTCGCCATCAAGACTGCCGGTTTGCCATGAAAGAAGCTTTCAAACTCAGAAATGTCCGTTGTTTTGTCTAACGACAGCAAAGGATGATTGTGCTTAACTTTGTCGAGCTTAGAAATGCTCCTAAATCCAACACTTTTTGAGGGTGAATCTGATAATGAAATCCCGGTTTTATTTTCAAGCGCAACAAGCCTGTCAAAAAGCGCATCGTATTCCCGATCCGTAATCAGGCTCTTGTTTTGATTATAATAAGCATCACGATAAAGATTGAGCCTTCTTACGAGATCTTTCATTTCCTGCATTTCTTTTGTCATCTGCGGCTATCATCTCCTTTTCATAAGTATATTTGTACAGACGCTCAAAAGATCGGATCTCTTTCGTCTTAATACTCCGATGCCTCTTTGCGATACAATCATAGAAATCAATACTTGTATTTGCTTTGCAGTCCGCTGCCAATTCAAACATGCTCTTCTCTGTTTCTGTTACGAAGCTGCTTCTGTCTTCGAGTTCGATCTTATAATGTCTGAGCATAGAATCTCTTCCAGGGTACGAGGTGTATAATCCATATACGGAATCATACAGCCTACATTTTAGTATTCATTCCTATCCTGCGTATCAAAAAAATCATTCTTTTCAGAGTATTCCTGATTTTCAAAGCGTCTTGATGTTGAAACAACAATCAGCATAAGGAAAGCACCAATAACAGAACCGCCAAAGAAGGAACCGATTGCAATACCAGCAACTGTGGAAATACTCATTTTTAGATAATCCTTTCTATCCTGTTATAGAGAAGAACAAATTTACCATAGACGGCCAGTTCATTATGATAATGCCCGAAATACCATCTTGTGAACTTTGTATCGGAGGCAATCGTATTGAAATACTGTGTAAGCATATCGCTGCCGCGATAGCCCATGACAGATGCGATTTCCTGCGGAGCGCAATGGGTAATGATGAAATCAACATTGAAGTCATTCTCTTCCAGTGTTTTCAGGCCAAACTCCATTTCCTCTTTGGATGGGAGTTCTTGCTTCCACCATGATATATGGTTGATACGAAACCACTTATCCTCTGCATACCACTGCTTGATGGCAGCAAGGAACGCTTCGTCAGAATCAAAGTTATCACGATCCAAAATACCATCCTGGATATCATGGCTACGAGCGCCGCCGAACACAAAGAACTTTTTTCCTTCAAAGTCATATACATAACCACGCATCAAATGATAGATATGCTCCCGGATCTTATGCGCTTTCCCGCCGTGAAAATCGACAATCGGGAATTCATCGGAGTATAATCTGTCAAAATTTTCGTGATTGCCGTCACAAAAGACGGTGGTAAACGGCTTATTATTAAGCCATTTCAACCTGTATTGCTCTGTCTTATCATTGTGCCAGATGCCAAAGTCACCGCATACGATCACGATATCATCATAGGTCATTTCTTTCTGTTCCGGAAATCGTTTCGCAGCGAACTTATTAAAATCTGCATGGCAGTCGCCAGTCACGTAAATCATTGGATATTGACTCCCTTCGAGCGCAGAAATGAAAGCAAATGTTCAGGTTCAATGCTGTCAACAAAAATACGATCATTAATGCAAATAACAGGATTATCGGGGTATGTGATTCTAAACCAATCGTATAAGTATTTCATCTGTTCATGTGTACAGATATTTTCGGTAAATCGAATGACAATACCATCATTCTTTCCTACGGAGAGCGTGGAGATTTTCGCTTCCTTCAGAGCCTTCAGCTCACGCCGGAGGCTCTGTATTTCCATATCTTTTTCAGTCATAACAATCAATCAGGATCGGATTCGTAAAGTCTTTCCTTGAACTTGTCGGGAATATGGTCTTCCAGCCATGCGTCATCACCGTTCTCGTCTCCTTCCGTAGTCCAAGTGTAATGTCTGGAAACAAGGTAATCACTCTCAGGATCTAACTTGGCAGCAACTTCATCAGGAATGTATTCTCCTTCAAGGTAATACCCAGAGCGAGACAATGCTTCTTCTGCGTTCCATTTCGTGAGATTTTCTTCAAGAAGGCGCAAGCCGTACTTTCCGTACTCTTCCTTCATATACTCGCGCAGCTCATCGTTCAAGTTGATCTTGCTGACCACAATAAAACACGATGACGAGCTGTTCGTTACAAAGTCTTTTCTATATTTCATATTTTACCGATTAAGCCTCATTTCTTCTATTCTTTTCTCTATCTGATTATTTGAATTGATAACTCCGATTATTATATCTTCAAGATTTTGAATATATTTATTTTGTCTTTCTATTTTTGATTGAAGTTCTTTAATGACATTTTCATTGTCCTTATCGGGACGATTAAAAAGATTCGGATTGAAGATTACAATCGGGGCGACTCCGTAGCTATTGTCGGCATTGTTGCTGTCCAACGCGCCTCCATTCCCTGTGTGGCAAATACGCACAACGTTGGCGTAGCCAGCGGCGGGAGTGCGCCATGGCGTGAGATGCCATGACCAATCTATGTTATGTTTTTTCAACCATTGAAGAACAACTTCTCTATATTTTCTATACAATTCATCGGATAAAAGCGCTGCACAATCTTTACAAATGCCGTAATCTTTCTGCCCACAGTCACTTGTCAGATCGCTTTCAATCAAAAGCAAATCTTCAGTGGCAAGTCTCTTAATCCATTCCTCATTCAAATACTTGCGAATATCTGATTGTCTCCAATCATTATTCCCATTTTTATTAAATGGCATTTCATCAGTCAGTGGAGCTGCCATCGCCATAAGCCCGCCCTGCTCCTCTCCAAGAGCAACGAATTTCATATTTTTATATGTAAAACTTTCACCGGAAGAAGGAAGTTTCATATTTTTCTCCTTTTTAATGATGGCTTTCATAGAGAACAAGGTTTGCCATCTTTGGCATAACCTCATGCTCCAATGTACTGCCAGGCTCACCGTGATCGCCGTATTCAAGCTCAACAAAAGTTTTATATTTCTTCATTTTGTCTTGCATTTCATCGATCCACTGCTTATAGAGTTCTTTTCCATAAGCAATCCCTTCGTCTGACGTTAAGAAATTATGAGCTTCCATATAATTCATGCCAAGATTTCGACGAGCATGTTCCATGACCTCATATGAAAACTCCCACGGGATATCCTCTTCGTCAATCTCGTGTTCCTGCATCATCTCATCTGCAGTCATCATTTTGCTCTGTTTTACATTGCTCAGAATATTGCCAAGATACTCAATAAAAGAACTTGGGATAGCAGCCGCAAGCTCACTGGCAATATTCTTTTCATCACAGAAACCGAGAACGAAGCTGGAGCTTGAAGAATTTGTGACAAAATCTGTTCTGATTTTCATTAGTCTTCCTCCAAACATTTCGTCATTTCATTGTCTTCACAAATATTAGAAAGAAGATTCATCAAGGTAGTATCACTGTTGTCGATTCTTTTCCTTGCAAGTTTGAAGCCTTGCTCAAAAGCTTTAAGCCCGCGCTCGTAGCTGCGCTTCAAATATTCATCTTGGGCAAAAAGCTGGTCAAGCGTTTTTAAATCACCGTATAGAAATTCTTCTTTGAAGAGGTCTGCCCATTCTTCTTCACTGTTGAAGATTTCAGCCTTACGTGTTTCGCTCCAGCTATCTCCTTCTGTATCCAGGATCAGCTTCAGAATATCCGGGTAACTTTTCAAGAAAGGATAATGTATCAAAGTATCCTCATCAAACTGAGGACGCTCTTTGAAGGCGATCAGAAAACTGCTGGATGAACTGTTTGTAACAAAATCACTTCTATATTTCACTTCAAATTCTTCTCCATTCTGCTGCAAAGAACAATATCACGACAGATCGGGCAGCCGCCAGCACAGCCGGAGCGATCAGGGCAGTTAGGGCATGAGTGCCGAAGGGAATCGCGGAATTTCTCAAATACATCGCTGTTCCATGCCTGTTCAATCGTATTCTCTCTAAGGTTTACATAATATTTTTCATCTTGATTTCCAAAAGAACAAGGCATTGCATTCATGTTAGCATCAATATACATGGAATATCTTCCGCCTTCACAAAAATCAATGCTGTCAAGATCCACGTTTCTTGTCCGATTAATAATTGCGGGAGCTGTGCAGCTATCAAACCCGATTTTGAACGGGAATTTCTTTCTGTCGATAAGATCAAAGAACTCTGCAAGTTTAGGATCATTGTCATGAAGAACATTTTCAATCCTGCCAAGACCAATAGGCTTATAAAGAAGGAACACGACCGCATTGATGTCTTGCGGAAATCCATCACTTTTCAGTCTGTCGATTGCATCCTGGATGCTGTTTTTACCAAGAACATAATGGATATTTGTCTTTACACCTGCATCCAAAAGCATTTGAATTGCATTATATGTATAATCCGCATCATGCATACTGACCGCAACAGCACCACAATATTTCTTGCAAAGTTCTGCTTTCTCCCTTGTGAAAGCAATACCGGATGTGGTGAAATTAGGGACGATGCCACACATTCGTGTTGCAAAAAGAATATTGCGGAAATCCTCATGGGTATCCGGATCACCAGCACCGCCAAGCGCAACCTGAAAAACTCTTCCTTTACATTGCCGCATAATAGATACGTAATCGCGCAGGCTCATATTTGGGCCTGTTCTATCTATGGCCTTTTGATAACAGTCAACATGGCACTTTGCGGCACACACGCAACGATTCATAATACCAATGTCAATCAGAGATGGGAAATTGCGCATAAACGGATCTACACCAGTATCGTTATTCTGTTTGTCAAGAATACCAGATCTGATATACTCTCCGGTATCAGGATTAAAAAGCTCATAGAATCTATTGGTTCTATCAATATAAGTAATCATAAATCCTCTTTCTTCTCATAAGAAATTAAGGCGTTTCCGCAAGTGATTCTGTCGCTGTCCTCTTCCCTGCTCGGTACGAAAACAATGACATCCCATCCGGCAGCAACAAGAGGGCGCTCATAACTTCTGTACACATCAAAATCATCATAGGATGTCGTAACATCAAAACCGCTTTCGAGCGCTGCCTTTGTCTGATGGATCGGCGTGAGCTTGACGATGAACTTGTCTTGTCAAACAGATCGGAGAGCACATCGGCATCAAGATCCGTTTTCGACGTGATTGCAAAATTCAGGGTATATTTTCTGCCAATCGGCATTGGGAGAGAATCCGCAAGCTTTGCGATCTCATGAAGA
>Ga0247611_10008384_pt1 | contig 12748 bp, 9 predicted proteins | sample 177DNAGHGhighgp2_FD_192422 | JGI IMG/M metagenome (GOLD analysis project Ga0247611, IMG submission 192422) | Sheep rumen microbial communities from Palmerston North, Manawatu-Wanganui, New Zealand - 1770 DNA GHGhigh gp2 | ecosystem: Host-associated > Mammals > Digestive system > Stomach > Rumen ... | reverse complement strand
TCGATCCACTTCGTCGTGAAATTGCTAGAGTAACTCTTGAAGCTTTAGTTAAAGATGGTCGTATTCATCCAACAAAGATTGAAGAGTTATATGACAAGACAAGTAAAGAAATTAATGAAAAGATTATTGAATATGGTAATAACGCTTTATTTGAGCTTGGTATTACAAAAATGGATCCATCATTAATTGAGCTTGTTGGTAAATTACATTTTAGAACAAGCTATGGACAAAATGCTTTAGATCATTCCATTGAAGTTGGTCATTTATCAGGTATCATTGCTGGTGAACTTGGTGAAAATGTTAATCTTGCAAAACGTGCTGGATTACTTCATGATATTGGTAAAGCAATTGATCATGAAATTGAAGGAAGCCATGTTGAAATTGGTCTTGATGTTGCTAAAAAATATCATGAACATCCTGTTGTTTTAAATGCTATTGCATCTCATCATGGTGACGTTGAAGCAACAAGTGTTATAAGTGTAATTGTTGCTATTGCTGATGCTCTTTCTGCATCACGTCCTGGTGCTAGAAATGATTCATTAGAAAATTATATAAAGAGACTTGAACAACTTGAACAAGTAGCTAATGATATTGATGGTATTGATAAAACATTTGCTGTTCAAGCAGGTCGTGAACTTCGTGTTATTGTTAAACCTGAAGAAGTTGATGATTTAAAAAGTATTCAAATCGCTCGTGAAATTAAAGAGAAGATTGAAAGTACAATGCAATATCCAGGTACAATAAAAATCACGGTTGTTCGTGAAACTCGTGCAACTGAAGAAGCAAGATAATTGCTTCTTTTTTTATGTTGTGTTAAAATAACTTTGAAATGTGGTGATAATATGCAAAAATTTATTTTTCGGCATCAAAATTTCATAGTAAATTCATTTAATTAAAAGGAGGATATATTATGAAATTAATGAATGTTAAAGGAACTTTTGACTTTATGCCAAAAGATATGATGATAAGAAATAGAATTACGGATATATTACGTCGTAATTTTGAAAAATATGGTTATTTACCAATTGAAACACCAATACTTAATTATTATGATTTATTAAGTTATAAGTATGATGACGATGCTGAAATATTAAATGAAATATATAAATTAACGGATCAAGGAGATCGAAATCTTGGACTTCGTTATGATCTTACAGTTCCATTTTGTAAGGTAGTTGGATTAAATAAAGACCTTCAAATGCCATTTAGAAGATATGAAATAGGAAGAGTATTTAGAAATGGTCCTGTTAAACTAGGTAGAACAAGAGAATTCTATCAATGTGATGTTGATGTAGTAGGTATTGATAATCGATATATTGAAGCAGAACAAATGGTTATGGCTGTTAATACTTATAAAGATTTGGGTATTGATATTTATATTAAATATAATAATCGTAAATTAATGAGTGGTCTTATTATTGAAGCAGGTATCGAAGAAGATAAAATTAATACAGTTATTGGTATTATTGATAAAAAAGAAAAAGTATCTCGTGAAGAATTAATAAGTATGTTAAGTGAAGCTTTAATACCTGGTGAAAAAATAGATAAACTTTTAGAACTTTTTGAAAAGAAGTTAAGTGATTATGAAAAACTTGGTGAGAATAATGATTTAATTCGTGAAGGTGTATCTGAAATTATTGAATTAAATACTTATTTAAAAGAACTAGGTATTTTAGATGATTGTAAGTTTACTAGTACACTTGCTCGAGGTTTATCTATTTATACTGGTCTTGTATTTGAATTCTATGATAAGAAAGAAAGACTTACTTGTGCCATTGGAGCTGGTGGAAGATATAATAAAATAATTACAAACTTTATGGATAATGGACAAGAATATCCTGCTGTTGGACTTTCTTTTGGTCTTGAACCAATATATGTTATTTTAAAAGAAGAAATGAAAGATGAAACTATAAGTGATATTTATATGGTACCACTTGATACAAGTATTAATACATTACGTCTTGCAACATCTCTTCGAGAAATTGGATGCCGTGTTCTTATTGAAATGAATAAAAGAAAAGTAGGTAAATGCTTTGAATATGCAGAAAGAAACAATATTCCATTTGTAATGATTATTGGTAATGATGAAGTAAGTAGTGGTAATTACAAAATTAAAGATATGAACGAAAAACAAGAATATACTTTTACTACTAGTGAATTAGTTAAATTCTTAAAGAAAAACTTGAAATAATAACATATTAGTGTTAAATTATATGTATAAATCAATGACGAAGAAATGTTATAAAATATTTATTATTAGTGAGCTTAGTATAGTGAAAATAAGTTAATAAAAGTTATAACTCCTATCTTCTGAGAGCCTCTAAGATTATTCGAAAAGGGCCGGGAAACCGTTATATAAAATAAGTTAAATAAGGGATGGTAACGTCTTTGGACTCCTACTATCTCTTTTTTTATTGCCAAAAAGGAGGAATATATATGGCAAATGAAAAAATTACTAGTCGTGATGTTGATTTCGCACAATGGTACACAGATGTAGTTAGTGCTGCAAAGCTTGCTAGTTACACAAATGTAAAGGGGTGTATTGCCATCCTTCCCGCAGGCTATGCAATTTGGGAAAAAATGCAAGAAATATTAGATAAGAAATTTAAGGAGTTAGGTCATGTTAATGTTCAAATGCCTTTATTAGTTCCTGAGAATCTAATGAAAAAAGAAGGAGAATTAGTAGAAGGATTTGCTCCTGAAGTAGCTTGGGTTACTCAAGGTGGTCAAAAAGATTTAACAGAAAGATTATGTATAAGACCAACTAGTGAAACATTATTTAGTGATTATTATCATGATGCTGTTAAAACTTATAGAGATCTTCCTATGTTATACAATCAATGGTGTAATGTACTTCGTTGGGAAAAAGAAACAAGACCATTTCTACGTAGTCGTGAATTCTTATGGCAAGAAGGTCATACCATTCATGAAACTAGGGAAGAAGCTGAAGAAGAAACTAATAAAATGATTGAAGTATATAAATGGTTTCATCATGAAATACTTGCTATTCCATCTATAACAGGTAGAAAAACTGAAAAAGAAAAGTTTGCAGGAGCTGAGTATACATTAACTAATGAAGCTTTGATGTATAATGGTGTATCTCTTCAATGTGGAACAAGTCATTATTTTGGCCAAAAATTTAGTAAAGCATATGATATTAAATTCCAAAATAGAGAAAATAAACTTGATTATGTTTATCAAACATCTTGGGGTACAACCACACGAATGATTGGTGAATTAATAATGGTTCATTCTGATGATAAAGGATTAGTTCTTCCACCAAGAATCGCTCCTAAGAAAGTTGTTATTATTCCTATCGGAACAGATGATGAAATAAAGAGTTATGCAGATACTTTATGTGAATTATTAAATAAGAATGATATTACAACATATGTTGATAAGACAGAAAAATCACCAGGTTTTAAATTCGCTGAAGCTGAAGTTAATGGTATACCAGTAAGAATTGAATTTGGTAAACGTGATTTTCTTGCAAATCAAATTACCTTAACAAGACGTGATACAAGTGAAAAAATAAATATTTCAAAAGATTCTGATATTGTTAAAGAAGTAAATGAATTACTTGAAACAATTCAAAAAGATATGTATGAAAGAGCGCTTAAAAGACGTAATGAACTTACATTTACTGCAAAGAATATGGATGAATTAAAAGAAATTATGGAAAATCATCCAGGATTTACAAAAGCAATGTGGTGTGGAGACTCTCAATGTGAAGAAAAAATAAAAGAAATTAGAGGATGTAAATCACGTTGTATAATCGAAGGCGAAGAACCAATAAGTGATGTTTGTGTATGTTGTGGACGTCCTGCTAAACACATGGTATATTGGGATATTCAATATTAATTAAAGGACTAAGTTTTTAGTTCTTTTTTTGACATAAAGATACATATATAATAGAATAATTCACTGGTGGCGACAGTCATTGTGTAACAAATATTAAGTATAACAATTAAAGCCTAAATATAATAAGAAAAGAGGAAATGTTATGAATATTAGTTACACTTTATACGAAGAAACTATTGGGGGTGATATGATGAAAAATAATAAAGAAACATTTAAGTTTTTACAAGATAATTATGGTTGGATTGTTGCTCTAATGACAGGATTAACAGTTGCAACATCATTTATATTAAAGTCTATAAAATATATGTATTCAAATTTTTATTTTAGTTACTATGGTCTTTCATATGAACTATTTAATAGCAATGAATTAAGTTTTTTATATAATTTTGGCTTTTCTATTTTAATATTACTATGTTTTGGTTCATTAATGTACTGTTATATGCAATTATTTAATAAGAAATCAATGAATGTAAAAGTTGGAACTATTATATTTAATATTTTATTAATTATAGTTTCAAATACAATTGTTGTATTTTCACTAAATTATAAATATTCATTTTATCAGTTATTATTTAATTTTTTAGTATTAATTATAATAGAAATAATTATGTCGATTGTTTTCTTTAAAATTGATAAAAAGGAAAAAAATAAAAAATATGATTTAACTAATTTGCCAAATACTTTAAAAATAGTACCATTTTATATAGTATTATTGCTTATTTCTTTGTTATTAAGCTATGGGTCTAATATTATAACTAATAAATCATATAGAATAATTAATAATGATAAAGTAATTGTATATACAACTAATGATTATTATTTAACATTAGATTGTAAAATTAAAAATAAAAAATTGACTATTTACAAAGGTAAACAAACTAAGATAAATAATGAAAATGTAGTAAGTGAATTAATCAATTTTGATAAAGTAGAATTAAAATAAACTAGCAAGGAGGTAATCGATGAATCAAGAAAAAATGCATTTAGTAAATAAAATATTTAATAATGAAACAATTAGAACTGTTTGGGACAAAGAACAAGAAAAATACTTTATAAGTATTGTAGATTTAGTTGGTGTTTTATCTGAAAGTGATAGACCAAGAAAATATTGGAGTGACTTAAAAAGTAAATTAAAACAAGAAGGAAATGAAGTGTCCGAAAAAATCGGACAGTTGAAATTAAAGTCACAAGATGGCAAATATCGATTAACTGATGTTTGTGATATTGAAGAAATGTTTAGAATTATTGAATCAATTCCTAGCAAGAATGCAGAGCCAATTAAACAATGGTTAGCAAAATTAGGAAGTGAGAGAATAGATGAAACATTTGATCCATCACTAGCTGCACAAAGAGCGATAGACTTATATAGATCCAAAGGTTATGATGAAAAATGGATTGCAAAAAGAATTAAAGGTATTCAGGATAGAAAACAACTTACTGATGTATGGAAAGATGGCGGAATAACTGAATCCAAAGAATATGCAATTCTAACAAATGAAATTTATAAAGAATGGTCTGGCATGACTGCAAAACAATATAAATTATTTAAAGGACTTAGGAAAGAGTCACTTCGAGATAATATGTCTGATGTTGAAGTGGCACTTGCAGATTTAGGAGAAATAGCAACTAGAGAAATTGCCAAAAAGAAAAATCCAAAGGGTTTAAATGAAAATATTGAAGTAGCAAGACGTGGTGGCAAAATTGCTGGTAATGCAAAAAAGGATTTAGAACATGAAATAGGTGAGAGTGTTGTTACTAGTAATAATGCGTTAAACTACGAATATGTTGATGAAAAAGAAATTGAAATGAAAAATTAATTACTCTCTGGCGTAATAATTTCTGAATAATAAAAGTTATTACGCTTAACCGTAATAACCTTAAAATCGGAGTTAGTTACACATTGACTATCGGCAGGGGGAGTTTATGAACTATCCAAGTGATTTTGTTAAAGCTAGAGAATCAACTTTTTATAGTGATTGTGTTAGTAAAGATATTAAGATATTAAGTGTTGGTGATATTCATTTATCTAAAAATGTTGATTTATTTAATGTTGATAAATTATTAAAATTAATTGATAGTATTAAACCTGATTATATTATGATTTTAGGTGATACTATTGATACACCAAAAGAATTATCTTACAGTAATCGGTTATTAGAACTTGATGTCTTAATAAATAATTGTAATAATATTGGTAAAACGTTTATTATTTTAGGTAATCATGATTATTATTATGATAGAGAAAATGATTTGATGACTATATCACCTGTTTGGTATAAATATCAAAGTTTAATTAATACTCATTTACTTATGGATCAAAGTTATACTGATGATAATATCTTTGTTGGTGGCTATCTTCAAAAAGGTAATGCCTATTTTAAAGATGGAACTAATAGGGAAGATGATCTTGCTTTCTACAATGATTTATCAAATAGAGATATTTTAGTTAATAATTTACCTAGTGATAAATATAAAATCTTTTTAAATCATTCTCCTGAACCAATTCAAAGTAAGATAAATCAAGAATTATTAAAAGATTATAATTTAATAATTACGGGTCATTATCATAATGGCGTTGTGCCAAATATCTTAGAAGGTATTCTTTCAAAGAATAAAGGCCTATTAACTCCAAGAAGATATATTCTTCCTAGTGAAGCTAGAGGTATTATAAGATTACATAAAGGAACATATTTAATATATAATGGTGGTTGGACAAAGATTCCTAATACTGCTAAAAGTTTAAGTTCATTTGATAAATATTTTAATCGAGATATTGATGTTACAACAGTTACTAATAATTATGAATATTTTGATAGTTTAGTAAAAATAAAAAAATTAAGGATATAGGTGAATTATGAATAAAGATTTAGATCAAAAAATTAATGGTTTAATCCATGATACAAAAGCAGAGAAAATTAATATAAGAGAATTATATAAAGGAAATTTTATTACTCTTTTAGAAGAAGATTATAAACTTCCTAATGGTAAAATAATTAAAAGAGAAAGAATAAGAAAAAATAATGGTAAACAAGCAGTTATTATTGTTGCAAGAACAAATGATGAAAAATATTTATTAGTTGTTCAAAATAGAATAAATGGTATAGTATCGGTAGAATTTCCTTCAGGATATATCGAAGATGGTGAAGATATTATAGAAGCTGCTAATAGAGAATTAAAAGAAGAAACTGGTTATGTATCAGATGATATTACTCTCTTAGATAGTTATTATTCATCTTTAGGAATTGATGGTTCTACTATCAATATTGTTATTGCTAATAATGCTATTAAAGTTTCAGAACAAAATTTAGATGAAAGTGAATATATTAATTTTGATTTGTTTTCGATAGAAGAAATTCATGAATTAATAGAAAATCATTATATAAATGGTGCGGGAAATCGTCTTGCTTTTTATGAATTAATTAATTTAAAAAATGGAATAAAGAAATAAATAATATTTCTTTATTTTTTTTATTGTTAAAAAAACTAATTGTGTTAAAATTATAATAGAGGTGTCATATATGGATGATGAATTCAATGTTGAAGATATGGAAGAACAAGAATTAGAAGATACAGATTATGCTGATGGTGATGTATCTACAATGGATAAAATAACAAACTTTATGAAAGAGAATAAAAAGTTAGTTATTATAGCTGGATTAGTAATTGTATTATTAATTTTAATGTCTTTATTTTCAAGTAATAACAATGATAATATAACTATTTCATCTAAGTCTTTAACAATTACAACAGAAACAAGTGGTCAATTAAATTTACTTAAAGATGGAAAAAATATAACTAATGTTGTGTGGAAAAGTAAAGATCCATTAATTGCAACAATAGATAAAAATGGAATGGTTAAAGGTGTTAAAGTAGGTAAGACGGTAGTAACGGGTACTTATAATAAAAAAGATTATGATTGCGAAGTTACTGTTACTGAAGGTAATACATCGGTAAGAGTAGAAAAAGTAACAATATCGGATGATGGCATTATCTTGATGCCTGTTGGTTCAACTTATGAAATTCCAATACAGATAACACCAAGTAATGCTTTAGTCAAAAATAAAATCTTTTCATCAAGTGAACCTAGTGTAGCAAGTGTTGATATGGAAAAAGGCGTATTAACAGCAAATGCTATTGGTGAGACAACAATAAGAGTTACTGTTAATGATGGTGAAGCCCAAACAAATATCAAAGCTCGTGTTATTAATGGACAAGTTGTTCCAGGAATATATGTTTTACCAACTAGTTTATCCTTCGAAGAAAAAGAAATAACTTTAACTGAAGGCGAAACAAAAATGCTTACTTATCGACAAGAACCAGCAAGTGCAAGTACTGATTATATTTTGTGGACAAGTTCTGATGAAGAAATTGCAACAGTTATAAATGGCGAGTTGATTGCAAGACGTGCTGGAAATGTCGAAATATCAATTTCTTCTTTAGATTTACGTGATACAATGGTTGTTCATGTTTTAGCTGGAGAAGTACCAGTAACAAGTATTGATTTAGCAAGTGAAACAAATATTACAATGGAGGTTGGCGAACAAAAGCAAATAATTGCTACGGTTCTTCCAAGTAATGCTACAAATCAAGTTATTACTTATTTAGTAGATAATCCAACTATTTTAAGTGTAGATAGTAGTGGAACAATATCTGCTTTTGGAAGTGGTAGTACAATTATTACGGTATCTCCAAGTTCTAATTTAGATATAAAACGTTTAATTTATGTAACGGTTAATGAACCATATAGTCCACCAGATGATCCAACTGATCCAGGTGGTGGTGGTACTCCAACACCAAAAGTTGGAAGTGTTGTTATTACGGGAACTAATAATGCTGTTTCAACGGATATTAATGGTAATGAGGTTGATAGCTCAAAGATTACTTTAAAAGGAAGTGGTAATGTTGATGAAATAAGATTCTGCTTCTATAATAAAGCAACTTCTTCAACATGTAATTATAGTATTTATACTGATGAGTTTGATTTACCGCCATCAAAAGTTACTTCTAAAACGGTATATGTAATTAAAGCGATTCCATATTATCAAGGACAAGAAGGAACGGAAATAACAAGATATGTAACGATTAAAGCAAGTGGAAGTTCCATACCAACAATTGGTTATAAAATAACTTCAAATAATTTATATAATAATCCTGGTACAGCAAATAGTAATGCTAAAACAGGAAATCAAAATGTTTTCTTTGATATTGTAAATGGTGGCGTAAGTTATTTAAAAGTATGTTTAGGAGAGGGTTGTACACCTTCATCTAAAATCTTAGATAATGGAGTTTATAATATTACAAAAAGAGGAATGATCACCGTAAGAGTGTCTGAATATAATGCATCAAATACATTAGTAAGAGGTCCTGATAATTGGTATATATATATTCCTGATGAATCATTAACTAATGCTTGCTATTGTAATAGTAGTGGTTTATGCCGCTGGGGATTAAGCGGAGATGGATATACAATATATACAAATAATGGTTATACGGTTTGTAAAAAATATATAGATAGAGGAAATGAAGGCTGCTTCGTACATAATGGAAATTATTATTGGGGAAGTTATCTACACAATCCAACAAGTTATTCTCTTGTATCAACTATTGACAAACAAAGTGATTGTGGCAGTTCAACACCAGATAGATGTTATTGTAATGGTAGTGGAAATTGTATTTGGGGTAAAAGAGATTCAACTCATACTAATGATGTAACAAGTGTTGTTGGTGAAATAGCTTGTAAAGCATACATTAATAGAGGAGACAAAGGATGCTTTAGAATTGGTTCTTCATCAAATTATGAATGGGGAAGTTACCTAGGTATAAGTAATTATGTTTTAATGTCATCTTATACAACTCCATCTTCTTGTCCTACTAATTTAGTATTAAAAGATACATCAAGTATTACCCTTTCTACAAGTATTAATTTATTAAAAGGTAATACAAAACAAATATATTTATATGTCAATGGCTTAAGAAAAACAACAGGAGTTACATGGACTAGTTCTAAAACAAGTGTTGCTACAGTATCCAATGGCTTAATAAGGGTTGTATCTACTGGTACTGTAAGAATAACAGCAACTTATAATGGCAATAGTGCATATGTTGATATCGTTGCATCTGATATAGGAACTCCATCTAAACTAGAATTGAGAAATAAAAATAATATTGTTGTTGGAACTGGTATAACGATATTAAAAGGTTTGGAAGAACAATTATACTTATATGTAAATGGCACTAAGAAAACAACAGGAGTTACATGGACAAGTAGTAATACAAGTGTTGCAACAGTAACTTCTGGATTAGTAAAAGCTGTTGGTTCTGGAAATGCAAGAATAACGGCTTCATATAATGGTGATAGCACATTTATTGACTTGGAAGTACCTAATGTTACTGTTACAGTAGGAAATATTGAAATAATTGGAAGCGGAATAACAACTATAAGACCTTCATCGTCTTCTAGTTCGGTGTCATCAATAACCATTAAAGCAAGAAAAACAGGTAATGTTAATAAAATTAAATATTGTCATACGACATCATCAACTTGTACACCAACTACTTTAGTATCAATAAGTTCTAGTGAAGTTACAATATTAAATAATTTTAGTACAGAGGGTATTCATACATTTGTTTTTGAACCATATTATAATGATAAAGCTGGTACAAGAGTAACAAGATATGTTTATATTAAGGAACCAAAAACTGATCCTGTTTGTCCAGTTCTATCTTCAACAACAGCAACATATGATGGAAAAAATCATTATATTATTTTATCGGGAACTCCAAGTGGGGGAACGATTAAATATAAAGAAGGAACAAGTGGTTCTTGGAGTACAACAAATATTGCTAGAAAAGATGTTGGAACTTCAACCATTTATGTAAAAATATTTGGTGATGCTAATCATAATGATAAAGATTGTGGATCAGCAACTATAACAATTACTCAAGCAGTTCCAACAATTAAATGTTCAGTTGGCTATTACTATGATAGTCGTAGTTCTAAATGTTTGAAGTGTCCAAGTGGTTATAATTATACAGTTAATAGTGTTGTAACTGAGTCTGTTTTAACGGATAGTATGTTATCTGGAAAAACTGGTAATTTTAAATCAAAATATAATTATTTATATACTGGTAATAATTATTTTGGTATTCTTCAATATCAACATGCAACAGATATTGGTCGTTGTGCTATTGAAGTTAATAAAGGATATGGATTACAATTTACGGGAAGTTCTTCAACATCTAGTACTCCATATCCATGCTATGTTGGCTCATATGCAGCTGATAATAGATATGTTAGATATGGCTCATCTAGTGGCTGTACTTTATGTCCTAGTGGAAAGACAACTAAATATCAAGGCAGTGATTCAATAGATGATTGTATCAATAAATAAAAAGAAAACTACATATTTCCAATATGTAGTTTTTATATTAATTTAATTTCTTTATCTAAATCTATGGTATTACTTAGTAATTCGATAGTGTAGTAAGCATGTTTGCAAATTATTATTTTATTCTTTTTAATATTTTTATGAACTTCTAATAGTTTTTTATCTTTATCAAAAAAGATAATATCTATATTCCTTTTCATAAAGAATGTATGAATACTAGAACAATGTTTAAATATTATAATTTCTTTTATATCTTTCTTAAACATTAAACCTTTTAATTTTTTAAAAAAAGTATTAGCTTCTACTAAATTAAATTCTTTATTATTGACAATTAATTTCATGATTTAATTATATCTTAAAAATAGTCTTGTATCAATTGAAAAAATAGACTTATTGTGGTAACATAAACGTGTATTAATTAGGGATTCTATTATATACATTTGATAGTCCAATAAGATAATCTGATGATACTTTAAGTGTTTTTGATAATGGATAAAGATAATATCCTTGCATTTTAGAATGATTATTTTCATACGCACTAATCATTGATTGATTAATATCTAAAAGTTTTGCTAGTTTAGCTTGTGTTAAATTGTTCTTAAGACGTACTTCTTTTAATCTATTACCAAAAAGTTTAGCATCAAATTTATAATTAGTTTTAGAATTATATTGATTTATATCTGTTAATCCTAAAGCGTAATCACTAGAAACATGAAAATAATTACAAAAGTTAACTAAATTAGAAATTGTAAATTGGTTTTTGTTTTCTAAATAATTATATGTTGATTTACTAATACCTAGATTATCAGCAGCCATTCTTGTTGTTAATTCATTTTTCTCTCTAATAATTCTAAATCTATTGTTATACATCGTTATCACCAAGGGTATTTTATTATTAAAGAATTATGAATTTTGATTTCGTCCAATGCATACGATATTTTTCTTAATTGGGGAGGTGTGTTATGAAAATTAACTTTGTTAACAAAGAAAAATTAAAGAAAGTAGCAAGTTATATCTTAGTAGGAGGTATGTTCTTAAGTCCTGTGGCAGAAGCTGAAAACTATGTTATAAAGAATGGAGATACATTAACAGGTATTTCTAAAAGTAAATATGGAACTATTGAGTATTCTGATGAACTTGCGTATTTAAATGGTATAGAAAATGAAAACTATATAAGAGCAGGGGAAGTATTATATTTACCAGATGATATTCGTGAACTTGATTTTTGTGGTCAAGATGATTATGGATATGTCGATAATATTATTTATCATATATTTACGGATACAGATACTTTGTGGAAATTAGCGAAAGACTATTATGGAAATGGTGAATATTGGAAACCACTTGCTTACTTTAATGGTATTACTAATCCTAGAAAGGTTAGAACTGGAAGAGAAATAATGATTCCACCATTCTCTTATCTTGATTTACGTGCTATGAATATGACCTTTGAAGGTGAAGAAGATAAAAAAGAAGAAGTTGTTATAAAACAACATGTT
>Ga0247611_10008382_pt1 | contig 12752 bp, 9 predicted proteins | sample 177DNAGHGhighgp2_FD_192422 | JGI IMG/M metagenome (GOLD analysis project Ga0247611, IMG submission 192422) | Sheep rumen microbial communities from Palmerston North, Manawatu-Wanganui, New Zealand - 1770 DNA GHGhigh gp2 | ecosystem: Host-associated > Mammals > Digestive system > Stomach > Rumen ... | reverse complement strand
TAAACACAAAACCATGATAAGCGTTCTTCTGCTCATTTCGCTTCTATGCTGCCTATTATCTGGCTGTGGGAAAAATGAGCAGGCTCGGCTTTCTGAATCCGGCGCAATGATCCTAAACTCCGTAGATAGCCATGAGGACGCATCAAGCACATACAGGTCAAAAACGCTGCAATTATCCGATTCAGTTTCTTTTGTTGGAAGCATTGTGCTGCTGGATAATGAAGTGATCGTGTATGGAGAAAAAGACCACGCTTTAGTTCTTCGGGACTATGACCTCAATGGTAATGTTCAAATCACCTATGACCTAAGCTGGTTGGAGGAGAATCAGTCTGTTTCTGCAATCGCAGCAAAAAGCAGTGATTGCATTACATTAGTTGTATGCACAGAAAACGATGATAGCAATCATTATTCGCTGTACAACGCATATGCCGATGGCAGGCACGGCGCCTTGGCAGATCTGGAACCTCAATCCAACGTTTATATTAATGGGCTTAGTCATGTTGGAGACATGCTGTATTTAAGCTATGTAAATGTCGATTCCAATGAATATTTTATCGCACAATATACGGATATGGGGGTCAAGAGCGAACAAATAAGTATTGGAAAACCTTTTACGATGGTCTCAGATGGTGTGAGTATTTATATTGGGACAAACAATACGGATGGTCTCCATATTAGTAGCGTTGACTGCGAAAGTGGAGAGCTGACAGAGATATGTGCTTTTGACTCGGGGCGGCTTTTAGCGGCTTGTGATGGGAAAATATATGTTGGGAACTCCACGGATGTCTTTTGCTATGAAATTGCAACAGGCACAATCACCCGGCTATTTCAATGGACAAGTGTCGGTGTGCATTCCAATGGGAGTTTTTCCCTCAATTCAAACGGTCAATATCTCGTCTGGTTTGCAGACGTCATTCGCCTGATACAGGAAGACAGTGATGATTCTGCGCAAAGGAAAGAAATCGTGATCGCGATCAATGGGATGCCTAATGAATTTTCTAACATTGTTATCCGGTTTAATGACGAAAATGATAAGTACCATTTGGTAGTCAAAGACTATAGCCAATATACTGATCCTATGCAAACCTTGGCAACAGAAATGAATGCCGGAAGTGCTCCGGACATCATTGACATTATGTCTTTTTCAAGTAACATTGCGAATGAAAATGCTTTGGAGGACTTAGTTGAATATTTCAACGCCGATCCCGACATTTCAACGGCAGATTTACTTGAAGGGCCGTTAAACGCCATGACGACAAAAGACGGAAAGCTCTTGAGCATAGCGCCCGCTTTTACTATCTGGTCAATTACCGGAAGCAAAGAACTTGTCCATAGCGAACATCACACAACTGTATCCGAAAGACTTGGTGCTTTAGGCGATCCAGACTCAGCATTTGCCGGAACATTGCCGCGGGATACCTTTCTGGAATTAGCCTTTTGCAGTCAAAAAACGGAGCTCTATTCGCAGGACGATATTGCTTCCATTTTGGAATATGCCGCTAAATTGCCAGAAGAGTACGATGATTCCACTGGGGCGGAGCCGCATTATTTAGTGTCCAGTTATGAGAGCTTTGCAAGCTGGTGGTTCAGCCGCCAGTATTTCGGCGGCAATGCCGGAGATATGGCCATATTTGGGATGCCTTTTTTTGAAGGCACAGGTATTATCGTCCCGTCTTGCAAACTTGCAATTCCAAAAGGTTCTGAGAATAAAGAAGGTGCATGGGAGTTTATAAAATTCATGCTCCTTTCCGAAATGGGGACAAGCTCCAGTTCAGCATACTGCCCCCTCTTGAAAGCAGAATATGAGCGGCGAGTGAGCGAGGGATATTCCGCAGTTGAAAACGGAGGAACGATTAACGGAGAACCGATCGTAGATACATCTCATATCAGCGAATTTGATGAATTGGTAAATGGGGTGTCTGGCGTTTACGATAGCAACTCCACCACTTATACAATCGTACTTACGAGCGCTGCGCGGTTTTTTGCCGGACAAGTCACTTCTCAGGAAGCTGCAGCGGACATAATGTCCCGTCTGTCGCTTTATTACAGCGAGCGGAAATAGCGCAGAAAAATTGACAAAAAAAGAACTTCCTATTCTAAATCGAAACTATCATTTCGTTTTAGAGGAGAGCTGCCTATGAATGAAAGACCAGAGAAGAAGTCGCTCTGGCTCCCATGTCCGAAATGTGGAGCCAGGACGAAGATCAAAATCTACGAGGACACCGTATTTATGAATTTTCCCCTATACTGTACCAAATGCAAGAAAGAAACCAAACTCGGCGTGATAAAATTCAAGATCGTAGTCAGCGACGAGCCAGACGCTTAAAGCGCAGAGCCTGCTACTCCGTGAGTGGAGAAGCAGGCTCTTTTTATCGTTATGGGCCATTCAGCACTGGCGTTTTCTCTTCCCACGCACGGGCTGTTGAAGAAAAGGGGTTGAAAAGCTGCTGATTTGACCTGATCGGTGAGATCCAGCACCGTTGCTATAACTTCGGTTCCGAGTTGAGATCGGCCACCTTCTATGTACAAAAGCGAAAATATAGTATCGCCTTTTTGATTCACACATTCAGAAAGCGGAGGACAGATATGTACAGCTTTCATTCTGAAAACAAAGTGTCTGGCGTTGCGCCGGAGGAGATCGCGCGGCTGCTCCGCAGCATCGGCGCCTCCGGGCGGCTGGTCGGGTTCCACTACACCGTCTATATCGTGTATCACATTTTGCAGAAGCCGGACGAGTATTTCTGGATCACCAAATGCGCCTATCCGGAAACGGCCCGGTATTTCAAGGTCAGCCCGTCCTCCGTGGAGCACGCGATCCGCACGCTGATCGCCTCGGTATGGAATCGCCGCAATCATTCCAACCTCACCCGCGTGGCCGGGATCGAGCTGGAAAAGCCGCCCACCAACAGCGAGTTTATCGATATACTGGTCGCCTATCTCCGCTACGGCGTGGATTAATCCGTTTCACCGTGAAACGGATTTTAGTATCGGGTGTTAGGGTGCGCCCCTAAAAGCGGCATTTGTACTCTCAAATGCCATACTTGCTTATAGCAAACAGCTTTCGTCGAGAAACGGATAAAAGAATCAGACAAGATAGTATGCGTTCCGTACTTTCTCGAACGAAAAGAAGCCACTTTTCCCGATGCTTGCGGTAAAATGGTTTTAAACCAAATAGAGCTGGCAGATACAGTGGCGCCGAACGGAATCCAATGTCTGGCTATAAGCGCGGGAAGAAATCTGCCGCAAACGATTTCTTTTTGTCGCGGCTTGACTTCTTTTGCGAATTTTCGTTTTTTTGGACCGCTTTTTTGTTTTAGTAGTATAGAGGGAAGTCCCACGGGACGCTTTCTCAGAAAACCGAATAGGGCAGGCAGATACGTTCTGCTTGCGGGGAGCCGGACAGCGGGTGCGCCAGGATGCCGATCGACCGGGAGGTGAAAGAAAAAGGCAGAGCGAGCAACACCGCGCTGTGTGCAGCCGATGGCAAGGCTGAGGGCAAGGATCTGCAAGCGGAGATAATGATACCTACGTTGATGGCACGTCACAGAGCCAAACGTCCCGCCATGAGCATGGAGGGAGGCACAAAACTTTTCCTACGGAGCGGCCCGCCCCGCCGCCGTCTGACCCTCGCCTTTGAAGAAACGTGAACCTAACGATCCGCACTGCACAAGAGTGCGGATTTTGTCTTTTTCCGCCGAAATGTGTCTCACGCTGAGACACATTTTTCATGCCCATATTTGCCATACTAAACCATATCCACACACGAAAGGAGCGGGAGCCTATTATCGTTTCCACGATCAAAAATGAAAACGCCGTGGTGCAGATCCACGACGATTATATTGAAGACATCGACGAGAACGCGGCGCGGGTGAAGGAGATCCTGACCAAAGCCCGCAAGCGCCGCAAGGCGGCAGCAAAGCCAACCGCCGCACAACGAAAGTCTTACGCGCCGCAGCTGTGATCTGCGGCCTTTTTCTATAAATTGCCACGCCCGAAAATTTGACAGGCTGTGGCCAATTTGAGATAATATCGACAGAAAGGAGGCCCCCATGGAGCAATATATTGAATATCTCCGTAAATCTCGCTTTGACCGTGACTATCTGGATTTATGTGTGGAGGAAACGCTGAAACGGCACCAGGAAATTCTGGACAGACTGGCGAGAGACAGAGGATTCTATATTGCGAAGGTGTATCGGGAGGTCGTGTCCGGTGAGTCCATCGCCGCCCGTCCCGAGGTACAGAAGATGCTGGAAGAGGTCTCTTCCGGGATCTATACCGGGGTGCTCGTTGTCGATGTGGAGCGTCTGGCCCGCGGCAACAGCGCGGATCAGGCATATATCAGCCAGATCTTTCAGTTTTCCGACACCAAGATCATCACCCCCGCCAAGACCTACGACCCGACGGACGAATTCGACCAGGAGTATTTCGAGTTCGGCCTGTTCATGAGCCGGAGGGAGTACAAGACCATCAACCGACGCCTTGTCAGAGGCCGTCAGAGCTCCGCCAGCGAGGGGAAATACGTCGGCAGCATCGCACCCTACGGTTATGATCGGGTGAAGCTGCAGGGCGAGAAGGGCTATACGCTCAAGCCAAACCCCGCAGAGGCGGAGGCCGTGCGGCGGATGTTCGAGCTGTACGTCCGGCGGCAGGGCACGAAAATGATCGCCAACGAGCTGAATGACCGCAAGATCCCCACGCGCCATGGCGGGAAATGGGACGCCTCGACGGTTGGCAATATCCTCATAAACCCCGTCTATCTGGGCAAGATCAAACGCGGCTACGTGAAGGAGACCAAGCGCCTGGACGAGCGGGGCAATGTGGTGTCCAGCTACAGGCACTGCAAGGACGTAGAGGACTACGAGCTGTACGAGGGCCGCCACCCTGCTCTGATCAACGACGCGCTCTTTGAGAAAGCACAGAAGATCCGCAAGGAGAACTACGTGGGGCCGAAGGTGAAAAAGCAGTACGAGCTTGTCAACCCCTTTGCCGGGGTGATGGTCTGCGCCGAGTGCGGGAAACCCATAGGCCGCAAGGCGTCCTCGAAGAACCACCCCAACCCGCCCCGCGTGGCCTGCACCAATCCGCATCACTGTCACAACCGTTCCGCGAGCTTTGCGCTGGTGGAAACGGAGATCCTGAACGCGCTGCGGAGCTGGCTGGACGGCTACAGGATCAAGCTGGACACCGTGGGCTTTGCGGAGGACGTTGCGGACTGTCGGCGGCAGCTGGAACGGATCGAAGCGGAGCGTGAAAAACTGAAAGCGCAGCTTGACCGGGCCTACACGCTGGTGGAGCAGGGCGTTTACAGTCTGGAGGTCTTCGGGGAACGGCGCGACAAGCTGACGCGAGAGCTGAATGATCTGCAGGAGCAGCAGGACGCCGCCGAACAGAGTATCGCACAGTTTGAGGCCGACGAGAGCAGCCAGCAGGAGATCATTCCGCAGACGGAGACCCTCCTTGCAAGCTACGACGACATGACCGTACAGGAGCGCAACGAGCTCCTGAAGACCATCCTTTACAAGATCGAATACTACCGGGGAGAGGACGGGATCGTGTCCATTGACCTGTATCCGAGACTTCCCAAAGTATAGAGCCGCTGTCGTCATCATGCGGTGACCCATGTATTCGTCAACGATCCGCGCCGGGGCTTTGCCATCGGGATCTACGACATGCTCGGCGCGGCCGGGAGCACGGCGCAGGCGGCATAGCGGCGGTGGCATATGCGGAGCGGGGAAGACCCGCTCGCGAAAAAAGGATAGTGTACATAAAAAAAGTGTTGACAAACGGAAATGAATTTGATAGTATAATCGAGCCGTGGCCAAGTAGTTCAGTTGGTTAGAACGCCGGCCTGTCACGCCGGAGGTCGAGGGTTCAAGTCCCTTCTTGGTCGCCACATGCCCCTTCAAAAAGGGGCATGTCTTTTCGCTGCTGTAGCTCAGTAGGTAGAGCGCATCCTTGGTAAGGATGAGGTCGGCAGTTCGAATCTGCCCAGCAGCTCCAAAAACGCAGATACCCATTTGGGTATCTGCGTTTTTGCATTTGCCGGGCTCTGATGCGGGCTGCCCTGCCTCCGGCAGGTAGCAGCGACGGCGCATAAAAAGGGCGAAGCCCAACCTTGATCGCGCCTAGTCCCCGGAGGGGATTCGAATCTGCGATTGATTTCCCCTCTCGCACAAATCCAAAAGCCAAGGGAAACCATCAAAATCTAACATCTCGGAACATCTATTGAACATCTTTTAGCAAATATGAAGATGATGGAGAGACTTTTAGCGTCTCTCCATCATCTTTTTGTATAATTCAATTGCGGGGTGTAGGCGTAGCAGATACACCATCTAAGCCATACGGTCCACCATCACCGACGTAAGCATAGTCTATCGTCAGATTATCTTTATCCACAAAGAAAGTCACATAAACTTCTTCCGTATTAGTAACTTCTGCGCCAAATGAGTTTGTAGCGCCAAATTTTATTTCGTACCGTCCTCTATATGCTCCAGACTTTAAGGGGTTTTTAAATCCTCCTGCAGTACCAGAATAGAAAGTATAGGATTTGGGGCTTTTTAACAAGGCCTTTATGTAATCCACGGCTTTATAATATCCATTCCATTTTCCATAGTGGATCAAGCAGGTTTCAAGTTGCTCATCTGAAAATAAATTTTTACAATATACGATGAGTTCATACATTTTTTCTACTTCGGTATTGTTGTATGAAAGAATCGTTTCGTAAGCAGAAGAGGATAGTGCTTCTTCAAGTTCCTGTAAGCCCGAAATTTTAGACCTCTGACTATCATCAAGAGCCATAATAATATCACGGGTTTCAATCATTTGAAAAACATCTTCGCTTGAAATCGCGGAACGAATTTTTTCGCTGTAATTGCTGTTTTCATATTCTATAAGAACCTGTTGATACTCTTCATAACGTTTTATTTGTGTTTTGTCGCTGGGCGAAAGAGCATTATAAGCGTTTTCAAGAAAAGCAATATCATTATCTGTTATTTCAGGCAATGTCATCACGGCTTCAACTTGTTTGTCAAAATTGGATGCCTCCTTGCTTGCACACCCAGACAAAGAGAGAATACACAGCGTAAAAATAATAAGATAAAGAACTCTTTTCATTAGCCCGCCTCCTACTATACAAAAGTAGAATATTTAAAAAACACACACTAATACTATCATAAAATGCGCCCCTTATCAATACTGCTGCCCTTATCGTTTTTGGCGTTTCTTTCCAACAGCCCGATATATTTATACGCTGTTGTCCTGCTGATGTCGCAGAGCCTTGCTAACTCCGTGAGATTGAACGCTCCATTCTTATACTGCGGATAATGACGGAGGAAGTTTGCGGCAAGCTCGTTGAGCCCCGCCAAAAGAGCCGCGGCCGCGCACATCCCCGGCAAAGACGAAACGAAAAAGGCGAGAGGATCGACCTCTCGCCTTTTTGTCCTGTTCCGGAGCCGCCGCGTTATCCCGCGGCCATCAGCCCGCTCTTCTCCCATACGAAGCGATAGAAGTCCGTGCGGTTGATCGCCAGCGCCGCGGCATAGCGCGCCATGATGTCGCCGTTGATCCGCTCGAGATAGGCGCTGCGCGCGCTCTCGTCCTGGAGCGCGCTCTCGTCGAGCATCGTCACCTCGCCGTTCATCGCGTTGTACTTCATCGTATCGGAGACAAAGCTCTTGTTGGCCAGCACGGCCACGTGCGGCCCGTCGGAGAAAATATCCGTGCCGGAGAGCAGGCGCGAATCATACGGAAGCCCCAGCAGGTTCAAAACCGTTGGCAGGATGTCGACGTTGCAGCAGGGCGTGTCGCAGACGATCGGCTTGTCCAGAGCGCCGCACCACATGATGCAGGTGGAGTGGAAGCGTTCGAATTCGCGCTCCGGCAGCTCGCCGAGAATGTTGCGCGCCACGCTGTCGCTGAGAAAATAGGGATAGTGATCGCCGGCGATCACGATCAGCGTGTTGTCCAGTTTCCCCTCTTCCTCAAGCCGCTCCATCAGATACGCGACCGCGTCCTCCAGCTCCAGCGCACAGGCAAAGAAGCAGCGGGAGCCGAGGTTCACCTTGCGGCCGTCGATCTCCTCGGGCACGCGGGAAAGGTTCCGCCTGACCAGACGGTTTTCCTCCACGTCGTAAGGACCGTGCCCGCTGAAGGTCATGTAATAGGCGTGGAAGCGCTCGTCGCCGATATAATCATCCACGGTCTGCTGCATCATCTCCAGATCTGACGCGGGCCAGAGAACGCTGAGCTTCATCGTGTCGGAAAAGCGGCAGCGATAGCCGAGATTCGGATGGGTTTGGTCCCGGCCGTAGTACGACCCGAGATAGTTGTGGAACATATAGCTCTCGACGCCCTGACTGCGGAAGATGTTGCCGGGACTGAGCGGCATATAGTTTTCGGCGCTCTGGTAAAAGCTGCCGAAGGTGTTGCCGAAATCGGCTCTGCGCGACAGATCCGGCCACAGGCCGGTCAACATGGCAAACTCGCCGTTCGTGGTGGTGTTCTTGAAGCTGTTGTAAAAATTCGTCAGCACGATGCCCTCGCGCGCCATGCGGCAGAGCGTGGGCGTCAGCTCCTCGGAGAGCGAGATCGTGGAGAAGGACTCGGCACAGATATAGATGAGGTTATAGCCCTCGAGCAAGCCGGTATAGTCGTTGCGGTTCGTGCCCGGCATCGCTCCGAAGTATTCACAGAGCTTTTTCACCGTCTCGTCGTCGGTCTGCGCGGCAAGCGCGGCAAAGTCGATCTCCGGCAGGATGTTCGGCGCGGCGGCGTCCTCCTGCGCGTCGGTCTCGGCGGCGGGAGAGAGCGGCGCCTCGTCGGACGCGTCCCCGGCCGGGAGGGGCTGCTCCGTGGGCCGTGCGAAGCTGACGGCGTCGGCCATCTCGCTTTCGGCGCTGTTGCCGAAGAGCATCGAGCGCAGCTCAAGCACGGAGGTGGTCAGCACGCCGAGCCGCTGCGCCGAGGTGTCGGTGTCCACATAGGCGCTGGTATAGGCGTAATAGGCGCTGTTGTCGCCGCGGCCGCCGAGTGAAAGGAGCGCCCCGGCGGGCAGCCAGAGCAGCACCGCCGCCGCGATCGCCGCAAGACGCACGGCGAGGCGCAGCCCGCTCTCCTCCCGCACGGGCAGAAAGACCCACACGAGCATCGCCGCGACGGGCAGCAGGAACAGCGCCAGCCAGCCCAGCGATTCGCGCAGCGTGACCGCGAGCGCCCAGCCGAAGTTTTCCACGGCGTCGCCGCCGACGCCGACCATCGACATCGAGATCACCGACCCGAACACGCGGAAATAGATCATATGCGCACAGTAGAAAAGCGCCAGCGCCAGCGCGAGCAGCAGCGCAAAAACGCGGCCGGGCCGCACCCGTTTCCAGCAGCAAAGCGCCGCAGGCAGCATCGCCTGCGGCAGAGCGAAGAGCAAAAACCATCCCTTCATCTGCGCGAGCGTGCCGAATGCGACAAGCTGCATCAGGCACTCCCAATATGCGATCAGCAGCAGAAACAGAAGCACATGGGCACAGAAACGGCCGATTTCCCTGCGAATGGCGAGGACCCCCTTTCAACAATGCTCTTCAGTATAACACCGCGGCCGGACTTTTCCAAGTGCGTTTTTTTGACCGATCCGCCGGGGGGGAGGGAAAAGAGAGATGCTGTTCCTCTCGCCTTTTCCGTTGCATTTCCGCGAAAATATGATAACATAAAGCTGTTCCGCGCTCTCTCGCCCCTGCGGCGCGGGAGGACGGAAAGAAGAGGAAAGAGGAAAGATCCATGCTGTACGGAATGGCGGCGGTGTGCGCGCTCGGCGCGGCGGCGCTGCTGATGTTTGAAAAATCGGGCCGCCTTCGCGCGCCCCTTTATGCCGCTGCGCTGGCCGCGGCTGCCGCGGCATGCGTGCTTGCGGCCGTGGGACAGAGCAGAGGCCCTTTGCTTTTCCGCCCGTCCGGCGCTCCGGAGGAGGCGGTGAGCGCCTTCTTCGACGCGGTGCGCGACGGCGACGAGGCACTGGTACAAGGCTGCCTCGCCGGCGGGGAGCAGATGCCCGCGATCCCGGCGCCGGAGGACGAGGCGTCGGCCGCGCTGTTTGCCGCGCGGCGGGAGGGCTTCTCCTGGGCGCTTGACGGCGAGACCGAGCGCAGCGGGCTCGAAGCGCGCGTTCCGGTGCGCGTGACGGCGCCGGAGCTCGAGGCGATGCGCGAGGATCTGCGCGCCGAGGTGATGACGCGCCTCAAGGCGCAGGTCGACGCGCGCGCCTATGACGAGGTCTATGATGAAAACGGGCTCTATCGCCCGGAGGTCACGGACGAGGCGTACCGCGAGGCGGTCGCCGCCCTGCTCGCCGGGCAAAAGACATATGAGACGAGCCGTACGCTGACGCTGCGGCTGCGCTATGAGGCGGGCAAGTGGCGCATCGTGCCGGACGGCGCGCTCTTCGCCGCGCTCGGCACGGATTTTGCGAGCGAGGCGAACAACGCCAAAAGCGCGGTGCTCGACGGGCTGACCTATATCCGCAAGATCTACCGCATCGGAGAAAACGACTTCGCCGCCCCCGCGCCGCGCAGCGAAAACTTCGGCACGACGACCGACCCGGCGGTCATCCGCGCGCTGATCGACGACGCCGCGCCTCTCCTCGAGGGACAGGACACCGTCTGGTCGGAGGATATCGAGCTTGCGCCCAATACCGAGATCAGCTATTACAGCGACGGGACGATCCTTGTGATCGTGTGGAAGGAGCTGATCGACCACAAGGGCTGCACCTTTGCCGAGGTGCGCATCGCCGATCCCTCCCAGTTCCGCCGCCGCCTGAGCGGCGACAGCTATGATTCGCACATGCGCGAATACTGCTCCCGCCTCGCCGGGGAGGTGAACGCCGTCCTCGCCACGAACGGCGACTTTTACGCCTATCGCCAGCTCGGCGTCACGGTGTTCCGGCGCGAGCTTTACCGCTTTGAGCCCGAATGGCTCGACACCTGCTTCTTCACCGCGGAGGGCGAGATGCTGCTCGTGCCGCGCGGCAGCTTCGCCGCGCGCGAGGAGGCCGAGTCCTTTATCCGCGACAACGACGTGCTCTTCTCCGCAGCCTTCGGGCCGATCCTGATCCGGGACGGCGAGCTGCAGGATCTCGGCACGGGCAAGTATAAGGTCGGGCAGGGCGACACGGACTATTCCCGCTCCGCCATCGCGATGACGGACAGGCTGCATTATCTGCTGATGACGATCAACTTCGGCACCGGGGCCACGGTCGCGACGATCCCGGAGGCGGCGCAGATCCTGTATGACAAGGGCTGCGTGGACGCCTATGCGCTCGACGGCGGACAGACCGCCGAGCTCTGGATGAACGGAAAGGTGCTCAACAACATCGACTGGGATGCCGAGCGCCAGGTCAGCGACATCTTCTATTTCGCCTCGGCGCTGCCGGAGGGAAAGGAGGCGGGAGCATGAGAGAGGTCGCCTTTTGCTTCGAGCGCGTGACCCTTTACTGGGACACGCTCCTCATCGCGCTTGCCTGCGCGGCCGGCTTTCTTGCCCTGTGGGGCACCTACGGCGCAAACGGCGGGAAGAAGCGCGCCTTCTGGTTGCTGGTGCCGCTTGGCGTGGGGCTTGCCCTCGCCGTCGCGCGGACGATCTTCTGGTACTGCCACAGCGAGCAGTTTTCCTCGCTCGCGGCGGCGCTCGTGCCGGGCTCGTCGGGGGGCTTCTGCCTCTCCGGCGTCGTGATCGGCTTTGTGCTCGCCGCGCTGCTGCTGCGGCTTGCGGGGCTTGAAAAGGATACGGCGCTGCTGCTCGACTGCGCATCGCCCGCGCTCGCGCTCTGCCTTGCGCTCGTGCGCCTCAGCTCGCTTTTTGGCGGCGGCTGCCGCGGCAAGGTGCCGATCACGGATCCGCGTTTCTGCCGTCTGCCCTTCGCGGCGGCCGCGCCGGGCGGCGGGGAGTACCGCTTTGCCTCGTTCTTTGTCGGCGCGCTGCTCTTCCTTGTGCTCTTCGCCGTGCTGACGCTGCTCTTCGTCCGCCGCTGGGGGCGGCGCGGCGACGTGTTCCTGGCCTTTCTGGTGCTGTACAGCGCCGTCGAGCTCGTCATCGACAGCACGCGCAACGACGCAAGCTATTTTACCTTCAACGCCTTTATCAGCGTTGCCCAGATCCTCGGCGCGGCGGCCATGCTGGGCGTGCTCGTCGTGTTCTCGCGCCGCTCGATCCGCTCCGGCGGGCCGAAGCTCCACCGCGCGCTCTGCTGGGTGGCGTGGTTCCTCGGCGCAGCCATCGCGGGCGTCAGCGAATATCTCGTCCAGCGCCACGGCAACTGGCAGCTCGGCTGTTATACGCTGATGACCATCGGTGCGCTGATCCTCGTCTTCGCAACCTTCGCCGTATACCGTCCGGTGTGCGGAGAAAAAACGGAATAAGCCAAAAAAAAGACAGCCCGGAAGGAGGCACTTCGTAAGGAAGTGCCTCCTTCCTATTGCAATATGAGGTAATTGACCGCTCCGGTTATCGATGGTACAATGACTAAAACAAATCGGGATTTGCAGGGGAGAATACATGATGCTTGCTTTGGTCAAGCCGGCTTTTGATGATTTGTGGTTCAGAGAAAAACTGATGGCAGATGAAGAGACCATGTCATATAACGCCAGGTGGGGCGGCACGATCCCATTTCCCGTGGATGCGTGGGAATCCTGGTATGAGTCCTGGGTGAGGAATCCGGGAGCCGATCGGTATTATCGTTATCTGATGAATCCGGAGAATGAATATGTCGGAGA
>Ga0247611_10008380_pt1 | contig 12753 bp, 12 predicted proteins | sample 177DNAGHGhighgp2_FD_192422 | JGI IMG/M metagenome (GOLD analysis project Ga0247611, IMG submission 192422) | Sheep rumen microbial communities from Palmerston North, Manawatu-Wanganui, New Zealand - 1770 DNA GHGhigh gp2 | ecosystem: Host-associated > Mammals > Digestive system > Stomach > Rumen... | reverse complement strand
TGTCGCTAGACGTTACGCGCTTCACCTCCTTGCCGTTGCGGTCGATGCAGGTAATCTGGATGGCGGTGTTCGCCAGCTCGTCCTTCAGGTCCACACTGGGCGTGAAGATGATGCGACGGCTGCTGATCAGGCCAGCCTTGACCTCGTTCACGTTCTCCACAGCCTTGCTGCGCAGCCCGAAGCGCATGCTTCCCAGTCCGGGCAGAGCCACGCTGTGACCTTCCGTTGCCCATGCCTTAATCACTTCGCCAGCTGCATCCCAGCAGGCCTTCATCACGCCCTGGCTCACGCCGCTGCGCAGAGCAGCCTCCTTGATCACCTTTGCCTGAGTCAGACTCGAGTACATCTCAGGCTTCATCACATAGCGGTACTTGCCCGCCGATTCCTTGTCAAACTTCAGCAGTCTCTCTACTGCCTTTACCTTAAGTGCCATAAAACTAATAAATTTTAAGGGTGTAAAAATTTTTCCTCTTCCTTAAAACCTATTCCTTCGTTCCTCATTTTTGCCGCTACGCCATGCAGAACTTCCTCGTGCACTAGGAAAAATTTTCTCCATAGCCATGCCGCAATTTTCAGACGCTTTTGTCCTTTTTGCATCTATGATGCAAAGGTACGAATTTTTCGCGACATATGCAAATTTTTAAGCCATTATTTTAGAACTTTTTTCTGTGTCTAAAGTATTCAAGTATTCATCTATTCAAGTAGGACAGGAAGGTTTCCGCATTTCCACCAATTATAATCATATTAATATTATATATATTATAATATATATAATATTAATATGATTATAAAATATATTTTTGTACCTATCACCCCTTCAACCCCATCAAAGAGGACAGGCAAAGCCCGTCCCGACCCATTCATTTTTTAAAAACCTTCTTGTCCTACTTGAATACTTGAATATTTGAATAAATGAGTGCAGAACCAAGTTCACTTGGAGCATATAAAGCTTTGCGCAATGAAATGCAAGAATCAGAAGAAATAGCTCGATAATACAAAGAAAAATGGATTTCCCTTGGTATTTTGCTGGCTTATATACAAAGCAAGATTTATGTAATTTTGGAATGAAGGTTATGCTAGACAGGGATTTGGCGGGACTATACGGTGTAGAAACAAGAACTCTGAATCAAAAGGTAAAGCGTAATCAGAGACGTTTCCCTTCAGACTTTATGTTTCAAATGACTAAAGAAGATATTGAAGAATGGAAATCACAAATTGTGATATCCGATTTTTTTGTTTTTCCCTCGCTTATTCGTACCTTTGTATCCGTTCTACAACAGGACTAAAAAATATTAAACTAAAACCATTTAATTTTATGAACAAACAACTGAAAACCGGAGCCCGTTGGCTCCAACGTGGGGGAACCTTCTGCGTGAAGTGTTCCCGAGAAGTAACCGAGTGTTTAACCATCAGCCAGAAAGTAGGGACGCTGTTATGAGACGTAACGAGACGTTAGTTCATCTAGCTCATGTGATGGAGAACTGCAACGTGCAGGGCACGTAACCCCCTACTCTATTGCCGCCGATGTACCCCTAAATGGTATGTCGGCGGCAAGTTTTTTTTCAATTTGTCTTCATTGTTCTATTTAGAGATATAATTGAAAGAAGAGAAAAAAATCCGCATTAAATTTGTTATTTCAGAAAAAAAGTGTAATTTTGCATCGTGATTCAGATACAACGACATATCGAGATATTACTGCTGAGCCATGACTGCGTGATTGTACCGGGCTTTGGCGGTTTCATTGCACACCATGTGGATGCACGCTATGATGAAGACGACAGACTTTGGCTGCCGCCTTATCGTACGTTAGGTTTCAATCCTCAGTTGACTCTGAATGATTCGCTGCTTGTCCAGTCGTATGTTGAAGCATACGACATGAGCTATCCTGACGCACAGCGACAGATAGAAGCCGAAGTAGAGGAACTGAAAAGTATTCTGCACACGGGAGGTGAATACGAAATGGACGGTGTGGGCACACTAAGTGTCAACATCGAAGGTAACGTAGAGTTTGAACCCTGTGAGGCAGGTATCTTGTCACCTGAGGTCTATGGCTTGTCGGACTTTAACTTTAAACGACTGAAAGATGTAGATTCTAAGGAGGTCGCTCAGCCTGAAGGTCGAAGTGTGGCACTCAATAAAGAAGTTAAAGGTGTTAAAGAAGTCAGGGAAGAGAAGGAAAGCGAAGAGCCCACACCTGCCCTACTCGACTTTGCTATGGACGACGACGATGCCGACAATCAACATAATGCCATCGTCATCAAGATGTCGTGGATAAGGAATGCCGTAGCTATTGCTGCCGCTGTGGCTTGCTTCTTCCTGTTGGCAACACCTATTACCAATAGCAACTTGGGTAATACCGCTATGAGTCAGTTGCAGGGTAACATCATCTACAAACTGATGCCTAAGGACAGCAACATGACACCTGCAGAGCCTGTGGTGAAGGAAGTTAAGGAAGTCAAAGAGGTCAAGGAGGTTAAGGAAATTCAGGAGGAAAATAAAGATACATATTGCATTGTATTAGCCAGTCAGGTGAAGCGCAGCAATGCAGAGGAATACGTCAGCCAACTGCAGAAGCGTGGTATCAGTGATGCACGCATCAATGTTGAAAAAGGCACCATTCGCGTCATCTGCGGTAAATACGACAATCAGTCGCAAGCCTATAACCATCTGAACAAGATGGCTAAGAATATAGAGTTTGCTGATGCGTGGGTATATAAGTTGAAAGAAGTATGAAACGCGTCAGATGTCCTAAGTGCGACAACTACATCACGTTTGACGAAACAAAGTACGAAGCGGGCCAGTCGCTCGTCTTCAAGTGTGACCAATGCGGACGTGAGTTCGGCATACGCATTGGTGTGTCGAAACTGCGCAACACACAGAAGGACGAGAATCCTGACGAGCAGGAAAATGCGGAGGGTTGCGGCAGTATTGTCGTGATAGAAAACGTGTTTCACTACAAACAGGTGTTGCCTTTGCGTATGGGTAACAACGTGATAGGTCGCTACCAGAAGGGCAATCCCATCAATACGGCTTTCGAAACGGTAGACCCCAGTGTAGACTTGAATCACTGTACCATCAATGTGAGTCGCGACAAGCGTGGTCAGTTGCGCTATACGCTGATGGACAACAACAGCAATACGGGCACGTTTGTGGGCGACGTGGAACTACAGCCCCGCGAACGCCGTATCATAGAAAATGGCACCCTCTTTACATTAGGTGCCACCAGCATTATATTACGCACTGCCGAAACAGAGGAATGACGGTTCAACTGGAACCGATATAGAGGAAAATCATTCCTAACAGCACCAGTGCCAAATCGAACGCTTTTGCCTTGAGGTTCTTTTCGTGGAAGAAGGCAGCTCCGAACAGGAAGCTGACTACCACGCTGCCGCGACGTATCATGGACACGATGGAAATCATAGCATCGGGCAACGAGAGCGAATAGAAATACATGAAGTCAGCTGTGGACAGGAAGATGCTGACACCAATGATAGACCAGCCCCAATGGAAGGGTGTCGTCTCGTGATGGCGAGGCCACCACAACAGGTAGAGCATGGCTAACATCATGAAACACTGATAGATATTGTACCACGACTGAACCATCATACGATCGAGACCTACGCCCCCACTCTCTGGTGGTGCCATGAGATACTTGTCGTAGAGTCCGCTGACAGCACCTAAGGCTGCAGCTCCAACAATCATCCATATCCAACGGTCGTGCTTGAAATCGATACCTTCTTTCTTGCCACTACGACTCAAGAGCAAGAACGACAACACTGCCAACAGTACACCAATCCACTGCCAGCCATTGAGGCGTTCGCCAAACACCAACAAGGCACCAACAAGCACCATCACAGGACGAGTGGCATTGATGGGGCCAACAATGGTCAAAGGCAGGTGCTTCATACCGAAATAACCCAATATCCAGCTAGACAGTACGATAAGGGCCTTGAGCAGGATATACTTGTGCATGTCCCATCCGCCAGAGGCCACATGGAAAATGGTGCCATCGAGAACATCGCTACTAGCGCTGAGCACGATGAACGGCAGGAAAATCAACGATGAGAACAGGGTGTTGAGAAACAAAACCGGTATAACGGCATTGCCCTTCAGCGCCTCTTTCTTCAGAGAGTCATAACAGCCTAACAGGGCTGCTGACATAAAAGCTAATAATAACCACATCATTTTATAGTGAAGAATGAAGAGTGTAGAATGAAGAGTTAATAAACAACATTTTCAAGGAACAGGGCTTTCGCTGGCATAGACTCACCTGCCTGCGTGCGCTGCTTGCCCTCGATGACCTTGCGGAAATCGTCCAGCGACATGCGTCCACGTCCGACCTCAACAAGCGTACCCACAACGGCACGTACCATATTGCGAAGGAAACGGTTGGCGGTAATCTCGAAATACCACTCAGTATCGGACATCTGATGCCACTGGGCATGCGTAACACGGCATAGCGTCGTCTTAACATCAGAACCAGCCTTGCAGAAAGCGCCAAAATCCTCATACTCACAGAGAATCCGCCCTGCCTCGTTCATCAGATTGAAGTCGAGACGATAGTGCATCTCCTGAGAATAGCGACGGGCGAAAGGATTCTTATGGGTGTGTATATAATAGTGATAAGTACGCGCGCGAGCAGAGAAGCGGGCATGCATGTCAGGAGCAACAGACTCTACACGGCTCACACTGATGTCGTAAGGCAAGAGACCGTTGAGCTTCATGGTCAGCGTGTCTGGTTCGAAAGCGGCATCAGTATCAAAGTGGGCTGCCATCAAACGGGCATGGACACCAGCATCTGTACGTCCGGCACCCGTTACGCTGATGGTTTCACGCAACAGGAGCGACAGACAACGCTCGAGTTCACTCTGAACCGTAATGCCGTTGGGCTGTACCTGCCAACCGTGATATCGTTCGCCATCATAACTAAACCAAATGAAATAACGCATTTTTTTCTAGAAGTTAGAAGGAGATAGAGGTAGGATAAATTGTAATGAATAATATATTTGACCCAACAAAACGTAGAACAGCAAGATGGGTGCGCCATTGCGAATGCCATTAATCAACGACAGGTAGATGTCAGTCCTGTTGCGAAATGTACCTGACACAAAACCATAAACTGCACTAAGGAGTGTAACACCAAAAGCCAGCATGGGTACGATAGCTGCAGAGAACGGTGAGGGCCACAGTGAACCGGTGGCTGACAACAGAATGGCATGTGGCATCATTACCAGAAGGACGATGACACCGACATAGACTAACAATAGCAATGATGTGATGATCAAGGCACGACTCTGACGATAGGACGACTTAAAGCGAAGAATGCCACAACCCTTCAGACAGCCGTATGCCATCAGTATCAAGAGCAGACACAACAAGAACGGTGTTCCCAGAACGTCAGAGAAATGGCCAAGGAACCAACGCAGTCCCTCACTGGACAACAGCGAACGGACGCCACTGGTCGGGATGGCTGCAGACAGCAACCACGATACCAAAATCAGCAGCAACTGGGTCAGCACCAATATCAACGCAATATGAGGGAGAAACCTTTTCATCAAAATCATTCGGTGTTCAAACATCAATCCGCATCGGGTTCAAGATTGTCAACATCAAGAATGCGAAGTTCCAGGGCACGAACGACAAGACGAGTGGCATTCACACTCTCGCCACCAGGGAAGAGTTTGCGCACCAGCTCGTTCTGACGCTTCTCAAGACTCTTTACGCCAAAAGGCATTCCACGCAACGTCGTAATCTGCTCTTTGGTGTATCCCAATGCCAAATGGCGCAGGAAACGTTCGTCGTACTCGTCAATCTCGTAATTGATAAGAGCCTCCTGACGAGCCAGTTGAGAAGAGACGGCATGCTTGAAACGCTCGACAATCTTTTCGAGAATAGGTTCGTTGAAGACGAGTTGCTTGCCCTCCATCACAGCCATTACATCACGACGTGTCAGCAGTTCGCCACTCTTCAAGATAATGCCATCGGCACCAGCATCGAGCACGTCGACCCATAGCTTCTCGTTCAGTATCTCACCTGTAAAGATGAGCACCTTGACTTGTGGATAGGTTTCCTTGGTATGACGACAAATCTCGACTCCTACAGTAGTAGAGCCTCCAAGTCCGAGGTCGAGCAATACCAAGTCGGGCTGTTGCTGCTTGATGAGCCGCCAAAAACTAGCCTCATTATCTGCTGTCCCGATAACCTCAGCTTCGGGAATCTCATGACGTACAATGCCTTCAGTACCTTTGAGTTCGAGGGGTACGTCCTCGACAATAATCATCTTAAATTTTTCCATTGTATCTGGGTAATGTAATAGTTATTTTGTTATCTTCTACAGTAATGCCACAACCACGACGATGGGTTGCCTCACCATGATCGCGTACAATCTGGCGACACAACAAGCGATCGATATCTGACTTGAAAGAAGCCTTCATCGTATATGTCACATACTGCTCGTCTTTTACTTCTGTCTGCATCTCTGAAGGTTTGATGATTTCAAAGAGATAGCGTAACAAGTTGTCGTCACCTATCACCTGTTGACCATAAAACTCCATAGGATGTACGTGCAGACGGACTTGTTCAACCTGTCTCATAGCCTGTTCGCTGAGGATGCCATACAGCTGACGATAATATTGCGTGACCTCAGCCAATGCATTGACATCACCATTATCCACCAACTGGCGAATACGGTCGGGATAGTACATGGTCTCGTGTTTAAGGGCTGACAGACAATTGTCGAGTACGTTGTTGGCAACATGCAACTTGGCTGCTTCCAATTCCAAACGATGTAATTCGTCGTCAGCCATCTCGATATTCTCGAGTTGCATGCGTTCCCGTTTGTATCGCTCATTCAGACGATGACGATAATAGAGCATATAATAGGCTGGAACTATCAACAACAGCAAGACAATCAACAGAATCATGGCAATACGCTTATTAATCTGAGATTGCTGCATGGTACGACAATAGTCTGTCAGCGTATTATCTGCCGACATCTCGCGGAACTTACGCGTATATACCTTATTATAATATCTATATTTATCCCAATCGTGACGTTCGAGTGCAGATACAGCGCTATCATTATAGTGTTTGATGGTCAGGAGTTCGGCAGCTTTGGGGCTGTTAGCAGTTTGTAATGGGCTGTTAGCAAAAAGTGGCTGTCCAAACGCCAATAGCGAATAACCCACAACCAATAGCCTGATAATTCCCTTGGGCAATCGGAAGAAGAATCGCGAACCACGACCTGCCTCGCTCTCTGCCGATAACGTGCAGACATTGAAGAGAGGGCTCATCTTTCGGTATTTCTCAATGATTCCCTTACAGTTCATCAGTCCGAAACCATGTTGGCGTGCGCCCTTGTCTGAAATCTTATGTTCGAAGACATGAGCCAACGTTTCTTCGTTCATGCCACAACCTGTATCTTTGACGGAGATCTCCACAAAGTCGTTGGCAACATTGGCAGAAACGGAAACGCTTCCTCCCTGTTCAGTAAACTTGCGGGCATTATCTGCCAAGGTATTAATCATAAAGAGCGTCAGCACGCGGTCAGCTTTTACTATGGCGTCAACAGGTTCTACCTGCAAGTCGACACCCTTCATGGCAAAACTGGTCTTGCTTCGGGCTATGATATCAAATAAATCCTGAAGCTGAAAGCTTTCTATATGCAGACTCAACTCACCCTGTCGCAACTGAATCCATCGCGTCAGGAGGTCGTTCTGCAGGTTAATGTTGTCAGTGAGTTCGCGGATATAGTCGAGACGTTCGGTGTATTCTTGATTTTCTAGATGTTCTAGATTATCTAGTTGTTCTAGATTATCTAGATATTTCACTTCATGGAGAATGCGGTCAATCAATGGGGTGATGCTCATGATTAGAGACACCTTGGCTCGTTGCTCCAAGTGTCGACGCTCATTATTGTTGACTCGAAGACGGGCAACAGCCACTTCCTCGTTTTTCTGTTCCAAGAGGTCAACAAGGGCATGATCCTCCTGCTTGCGTTGGTTCAGATGATTAAAGAGCCACAAGAGGAAAAGTAACAGGATGATTGCTGCCAACACAGCCAATATCATCAGGTTAAGCTGGTTGGCCGACTTGTCCAGCGTCTCGGCACGCGCTTCCAACTCACGATCCTGTCGCGTCTGTTCCTGCAGGTCAATATATAGATTACGGTAATGGTCGCTGTTGGTTTTGTCGTCGATGGCAGCATAAGCTACAGACATCTGTTCGTAGATACTGGCCACAAGGTCAGGTGCCTGGTAGATGCGTTTGTCAGCCAAAGCAGCTTGCAGGAACTCAAGTGCCTGGCGATTATCGGTCATCACATGATAGCAGGTTGCCAGCGTACGATAAGCACCTGCAATCTGATAGACATCGCCGTAAGTCTTGAATAATTCCAGCGCCTCCTCAGCAAACTTGATATCATAGCCGTGTTCAGCCAAAGCCTCCTTGGCCTGTGCCTCAAAATACGGATAATGATAGCGTTGGGCTATGGAAAGACAACGATGCAGATAGTCTAGTTCCTCGTCATAAATCTGAGCAGGTGTACCCTGAGTCAAGATGCCGCCAGCTCCTACATTATACAGGTAGTTCAAGTATTGTGCCGTATCGCGACGCAATTCATGAAGGTTCAACTGATCAAGGGCCTCAATTGACTGGCGTTCCAGACCTACATAATAATAATAGGTGGAATTGACTATCGCGAACTCCGTCTCGGCATAGTTCAATCGCTGTTGCTGGCGTTCATCAAGCTTGTTACGCTCTTCATTAATACGCTTCATGCAGGTGATGGCACGCTCACGGAAGTCATGAAAGTCCTTATTGCGAGAACGACGCTGGCACAAGCGCATCTGCTGAACATAACATACCAAGAGTTCTAACTGGTTGTCAGTCATCTCAGGTATCTGGTTCAGATACTCGTCAGCAGCTTTATAATCCATCCTGACCATCTTGACAAAAGCAAGATTGTTCAGTCCTTCAGCAGTCTCCTTTGCTGCTGAAGCATAATATTCAACGGAGTCAATGTCGCGGTAGTGATAGGCATATGATAAAGTATTCAGCCTGTCCAGCGCCTGCCTATCTGGCGTTGAACAAGCTGAAAGAAGAAAAAGACCCAGTAGGGCCAGAAGCCATACTGAGTCTTTAAGAGTTATTGTTTTATGCGCGGGCCTTAGCAACATAACCGAGTGCCTCCTTGCACTTGTCGGTTACATACTGCCAGTCGCCAGCCTTCACCTTGTCGCTGGGGAATAGCTTAGAGCCCATACCAACGCAGAAGACGCCAGCTTTGAACCAGCCCTTCAGGTTCTCCTCCTCAGGAGCAACACCGCCAGTCACCATGATCTTCGACCAAGGCATAGGAGCCTTCAGACCTTTCACCATGTTTGGACCAACAACATCGCCAGGGAATACCTTCGTCAGGTCGCAACCCAACTCCTGAGCCTTACCAATCTCGCTGACTGTCATACAGCCTGGGCAGTAAGGAACGAGACGACGGTTGCAGACGGGAGCAATCTCCGGATTGAACAGCGGACCAACAACGAAGTTGGCACCCAGCTGCAGATAAAGGGCTGCCGTGGGAGCATCGACAACAGAACCGATACCCAAAGCCAACTCAGGGCACTCCTTATCAGCCCACTTCACCAGCTCACCGAAAATCTCGTGAGCGAAGTCGCCGCGATTAGTAAACTCGAAAGCACGAACGCCACCTTCATAGCAGGCCTTAACAACGTTCTTGCAAACCTCTAAATCCTTGTGATAGAATACGGGCACCATACCAGTGTCACCAATCTTCTTCAGGACAGCAATCTTATCAAATTTTGCCATTTTTCTATTTCGTTATTACGTTATAACGTTATTTCGATATTACGATTTAGCGCTGAACGCGTCCGTTAGCATTACCACCAGCCAGACTCTCTACCTCGTCAACACCTACCAGGTTGAAGTCACCGTTGATAGTGTGCTTCAGAGCAGAAGCAGCCACAGCAAACTCGAGAGCCTCGCCCTGAGTTGGCTTGGTCAGCAGACCATGAATCAGACCACCAGAGAAAGAGTCACCACCACCTACGCGGTCGATGATAGGATTAATTTCGTAACGCTTTGACTGATAGAACTCCTTACCATCGTAGATCAGGGCCTTCCAGCCGTTGAACGTAGCGCTGTAGCTCTCACGAAGTGTAGAGACGACATACTTGAAGCCGAACTCCTTCATCATCTGCTTGAAGATACCCTCGTAACCAGCAGCATCGGTCTGACCACCCTCTACGTCAGCATCGGGCTTGAAACCAAGGCAGAGCTCTGCATCTTCCTCGTTGCCAATACATACGTCAACATACTGCATCAAAGGACGCATAATGCTAATAGCCTTCTCTGAAGTCCACAGCTTCTTGCGGAAGTTCAGGTCAACAGAAACGGTCACGCCATGACGCTTGGCAGCCTCACAAGCCAGCTTTGTCAGCTCGGCAGCCTTGTCAGAGATAGCAGGTGTGATACCAGACCAGTGGAACCAAGCGGCACCTTCCATGATAGCGTCGAAGTCAAAGTCCTTAGGATCTGCTTCAGCAATAGAGCTGTGAGCACGGTCATAGATAACCTTCGAAGGACGCATAGAAGCACCAGTCTCAGCATAGTACAGACCTACGCGGTCACCACCACGAGCGATGAACTGTGTATTCACACCATAACGACGGAGTGCATTCACTGCAATCTGACCAATCTCGTGCTTGGGCAGCTTTGATACGAAGTAAGCCTCGTGACCATAGTTAGCCACGCTGACAGCTACGTTAGCCTCACCACCACCGGGGATGATGCGGAATGACTCACTCTGAATAAAACGGTCGTTGCCCTGAGGCGACAGGCGGAGCATGATCTCGCCTAATGTTACAATTTTAGCCATTTGTTTTAGTATTAAATGAATGTTTCATATTAAACTGTTTGCAAAGTTACAAGTTTTTTTGTAATTGACCAAGAAATTCCCCAAAAAACTGCCAAAATCTTCCGTAAACGTTTTTCTAATAAAAAAAGAATAAAACTTTTGGGGCAGTCTCATTTTTTTTATTTACCTTTGCACGGAAATATGAAAACAGGCAAAATCAGAATTAAGGATATCGCCGAACGTGCTGGTGTAAGTGTTGGTACGGTCGACCGCGTGTTGCATGAGCGTCCTAATGTGTCGCCCAAGGCACTAGAGAAGGTCAAGAAAGCCTTAGAGGAGATGGACTATAAGCCCAATATGTATGCCTCTGCGCTGGCTTACAACAAGACGTACAACTTCTATGTTGTGCTTCCAAAACACGAACAGGAGGCGTATTGGGATGAAATTGAAGAAGGTGCACAAGCCTGTACCGACTTCCGTCGCGACTTTGGCATCAACCTTAAATTCGTCTATTACGAACGTTTCAACAATGCAGCTTTCACCCGCATGGTTCGCGAGTTCTTCACGGCTAAGATTGACGGGGTGGTCATCGTGCCGACATCGCTGGAACAGACTGCCCGCTTTACCGAGAAGCTGACGGAGCGTCAAATCCCCTATGTGCTGCTCGACTCGTACATGCCCGACCTGAAGCCTCTTTCCTTCTTCGGACAAGACTCGTTTGCCAGTGGCTATTTTGCTGCCAAGATGCTGATGCTCATTGCTGGCAAGGAGAAAGAGATTGCCCTGATGAAGCAGACACGCGATGGCAAGGTGGCATCAAAACAGCAGGCTAACCGTGAAACAGGTTTCCGTCACTATATGGTCGACCACTTCCCCGACATTACAATTACGGAGGTAGACCTTCCGCTAGACGAGGAGCATAAGGAATACGACACGATTCTCGAAAATTTCTTTAAGGACCATCCAAAGGTACACCATTGTATCACGTTCAATTCGAAGGCTCACCTTGTTGGTCAGTTCCTTCAGAAGACAAATCGTCGCAACGTTCAGATTATGGGTTACGACATGGTGCCAAAGAACGAAGAGTGTATCCGTCAGGGCAGCATTTCCTTCCTGATTGCCCAGCATGCCTATCAACAGGGTTACTCCAGCGTCGACGCATTGTTTAATGCTATTGTCATGAAGCGTGCTGTCAATCCTGTGAACTATATGCCTATTGAAATCCTGACAAAAGAAAACGTAGATTTCTATAGAAGGAAAGCATTATAAACAAACTATACATTATTTATAATATTATGGAACAAGCTACATTTCTAAAAATCAATCCCGCAGACTCAGTTGTAGTATGTCTGAGTGCCAAGAAACAAGGTGACATCATTGAAGTAGATGGCAAACAAATCACTGTCAATCAAGACACGCCAGCTGGCCACAAAGTTCTTATCAAGGACGTTAAACAGGGGGAAAACATCATCAAGTATGGTTACCCCATTGGTCATGCACGTGAGGACTTGAAAGCTGGCGATTGGGTGAATGAGAACAATCTGAAGACCAATCTTTCTGGCACACTCGAATACACATATCAGCCTGTTAACGAGAAACTTAGTATAAAAGACGAAAAGCGAACCTTTAAGGGCTATGTTCGTAAGAATGGTGATGTCGGCGTACGTAACGAGATTTGGATTGTTCCCACTGTCGGCTGCGTCAATGGCATTGCCGAGCGTTTGGCAGCACAGCTTCGTAAGGAGACTGGCGAGAAAGATATCGATGCTGTTTGGACGTGGCATCACAACTATGGTTGCTCGCAGCTCTCTGAAGACCACGAGAACACCCGTAAGGTGCTTCGCGACATTTGTCTGCACCCCAATGCTGGTGGTGTACTGGTG
>Ga0247611_10008379_pt1 | contig 12753 bp, 20 predicted proteins | sample 177DNAGHGhighgp2_FD_192422 | JGI IMG/M metagenome (GOLD analysis project Ga0247611, IMG submission 192422) | Sheep rumen microbial communities from Palmerston North, Manawatu-Wanganui, New Zealand - 1770 DNA GHGhigh gp2 | ecosystem: Host-associated > Mammals > Digestive system > Stomach > Rumen... | reverse complement strand
CTATACTAACATTAATATTGCTGTTTCAGCTCCGTCACCCTTACGAGGTCCAGCTTTAACAATTCTAGTATATCCTCCTACTCTATCTGCATATTTTGGAGCGATTTCGTTAAACAATTTTGAAGGTAAATCTATATTATTTCCTTCTGCATCTTTAACTTTGTTTATGCTATTCATTATTTTTCTTCTAGCATTTAGTCTTGATGGCATATCTTTTTGTCTACTTTCTGTAGTTTCTTCTTTAACTACTTTTAAGTATTCTTTGCCATTTTTACTCTTAACTAATTCTGTTTGTTTATTTCCTTTTGAATCTAATTTTGCTTTAACAACTTTTACTTCTACTGTTTCGAAGTTATCTTTTTCTTTAACAGCTAATGCAATTATTTCATCTGCCATTGATTTTAATTCTTTAGCTCTAGCTTCTGTTGTTGTAATTTTTTCATACATAATTAAATCTGTTAATAAATTCTTAAGCATCGCATTTCTTATATCAGTTGTTCTTCCTAATTTTCTATTAGCCAACTTAGTTCACACTCCTTTACAATTATTCTTCTTCAGGTGCAAAATCTAATCCTAAATCATGTAATTTAGCTGTAACTTCGTCCAAAGATTTCTTTCCTAAATTTCTAACCTTCATCATTTCTGATTCTGTCTTATTCGTTAAATCTTCAACTGTACTAATTGCAGCTCTCTTTAGGCAGTTAAATGACCTTACAGATAATTCTAATTCTTCAATTGATTTTTCTAAAATCTTCTCTTTTTTATCTTCTTCTTTTTCTATCATAACCTTGGTGTTTTTAGCAGTATCTGACAAGTCTATGAATAATTCTAGGTGTCCTGTCATTATTTTTGCTGCTAAACTTAAAGCTTCGTATGGTTTTAAGCTTCCGTCTGTCCATACTTCTATAACTAATCTATCTAAATCTACCATTTGTCCAACACGTGTTGCTTCTACTTGATAATTAACTTTTTTTACAGGTGTATAGATAGAATCTATTGGAAGTACAGATATATCTTGATCAGGCTTTTTATTTTTGTCTGATGATAAATATCCTCTACCTCTATCTGCAGTAAGCTCCATTTTTAAGCTTCCACCCTTTGATACTGTAGCTATATGTAGACTTGGATTAAGTATTTCTACAGTTCCATCAGTTTCAATATCTCCTGCAGTTACTTCTCCTTCTCCATCAAAATTTAAATGTAAAATCTTTTCTTCATTTTCACTAAATTTAAGTCTTACATTCTTAAGGTTTACTATTATTTCAGGTACGTCTTCTACGACATTTGGAATACTTGAAAATTCATGTAGTACTCCATCAATTTTTGCGCTAGTAATAGCACATCCTGGTAGTGATGATAGTAAAATTCTTCTTAATGAATTACCTACTGTAACTCCATATCCTCTTTCTAGTGGCTCACATACAAATCTAGCATAGTTGTTTTTATCATCAACTTTTGTACATTCAATATTTGGCCTTTCAAATTCTATCATTATTTACCTCCTAATTATTTAGAGTATAGCTCTACTATTAAATGCTCTTCTAATGCGATATCTATGTCTTCTCTTGATGCTAATCTTAATACTTTTCCACTTAATTTTTCATTGTCTTTTTCTAACCATGCTGGAATTGGTCTTGTAGCATTTGCTTCTACATTAACCTTTATTGTGCTATTATCCTTTTTGTTTTCTCTAACTGCTATAACATCTCCAGGTTTTACTAAATATGAAGCAATATTAACTTTTTTGTCATTTACTGTAAATTGAGCATGAGTAACAAATTGTCTAGCTTCAGCTCTTGAAGTTCCAAATCCTAATCTGTAAACAACATTGTCTAATCTGCTTTCTAATATTTGTAATAAGTTTTCACCTGTTACACCTTTTTTATTTGAAGCCATTTCGAAGTATTTTCTAAATTGTTTTTCTCCAACTCCATAATATGCTTTTGCTTTTTGTTTTTCTCTTAATTGTGTTCCATATTCAGATAATTTTGCATTCTTTTGTCCGTGTTCTCCTGGAGCATAATTTCTTCTTGACACACTACATTTATCTGTAAAGCATCTTTCACCTTTTAAGAATAATTTGCATCCATGTCTACGGCATACTCGACATTGTGCGTCTTTATATCTTGACATTTTTATTTCACCTTCCTTGTTTTTATATGATGTTACCTCTTTTTTCTTTTAAAAGATAACTAAACTCTACGTTTTTTTGGTGGTCTACAACCATTGTGTGGTATTGGTGTTACGTCTTTTATTGCACTTATTTCTAAACCTGCTGTTTGAAGTGCTCTTATTGCTGCTTCTCTTCCAGAACCAGGTCCTTTTACAAATACCTCAACAGTTTTTAAACCGTGTTCCATTGCTTTTTTTGCTGCTGTTTCTGCAACTTCTCCTGCTGCAAATGGTGTGCTCTTTCTAGATCCTTTAAATCCAAGACCTCCAGCACTTCCCCATGATATAACATTACCAACAGTATCTGTAATAGATACTATTGTATTATTAAAACTTGAATGTATATGTGCAGCTCCTCTTTCAATGTTTTTTCTATTTCTTCTAGTAACTGTCTTTCTTGTTACACTTTTTGCCATTGTTCTTACTTACCTCCTCTATTAAAGATAATTCGATTTTATTTTTAGCTAATTAATAGCTTCTTGGTTTATAATTGCTATTTAAAAAATATTTACTATTTTACTTAACAATTTTTGCTTCTATTTTTCTTTTTTAGATCTGCTTACAACTTTACGTGGACCTTTTCTTGTACGTGCATTTGTTTTTGTTCTTTGTCCTCTAACTGGAAGTCCTCTTCTATGTCTTAATCCTCTATAACATCCGATTTCTGTAAGTCTTTTAATATTTAAAGCAACTTCTCTTCTTAAATCACCTTCAACAGTGTAATCTTCATCAATTGCTTTTCTTATTTTAGCTACATCATCATCTGTTAAGTCTTTTACTCTGACATCTGGACTTATTCCTGTTTTTTCAAGGATTTTTTTAGAACGTGATAATCCTATTCCATAAATATATGTTAGTCCAATTTCTACCCTTTTTTCTTTAGGTAGGTCTACTCCTGCTATACGAGCCATTCTTTTTGCACCTCCGAATTTTTTGTTTTATTTGTAGTATTTTAAGGTTCTAAAAGTGAAATGCATCAAATAGATTGCGTTAAAAGGATTGCATACTATTTGATTTTTAGTCTTAAAATACAATATATATAAACATAAATGATATAAAACCTTTTGGTTTCAGCCGCAACCATTTATGCTATAATCAATAAATTAATTATTTACTGTAATCTTTTTACAGTAAAAGTTTGTCTGCTTTCAGACACTCAAAATAATTATATGAACTATTTTGCTTTTGCTATAATTCATATAATTATCCTTGTCTTTGTTTATGTTTAGGGTTTTCGCAAATAACTCTTATTACGCCCTTTCTTTTGATTACTTTGCACTTATCGCACATTTTCTTTACTGATGGTCTTACTTTCATTTTATTCACCCCTCTGTTTATTACTATTCTTTCTATTTTTTATTTTAAACAAATCAAAAGTAGTATATTGTGCATTTTCATCAATTGATTAGGATGAAGGCGTACTCTGTGTACGTCGAAGTCTAATCGATTTATGAAAATGTGCAAGATGCTGCTTTTCATTTGTTTTATTTTGCTCTCCAAGTGATTCTACCTCTATTTAAATCATAAGGTGAAAGTTCAACTTTAACCTTATCTCCTGGTAGTATTTTTATGTAATTCATTCTTAATTTACCTGAAATATGTGCTAATATTTGGTGCCCATTTTCAAGCTCTACTTTAAAATTTGTATTAGGTAAAGCTTCTACTACTGTACCTTCTACCTCTATAGTATCTTCTTTCGCCACAATATCTCCCTCCTTAAAGAGCATTATAATATGTAAACTATAATCATGTCCATATTAACTTCTATATTATATACTATTTTTTTTATATTGTCAAGATTTTTGGCTCATTTTCTGTAATTAAAATTGTATTTTCATAATGAGCTGATAGACTTCCATCTTCTGTAACTATTGTCCAGCCATCTTCAAGCTCTAAAATATCAGGTTTTCCCTGTATTACCATAGGTTCTATTGCAAGTGTCATTCCCGGTTCTATTCTTGGTCCTTTTCCTGCTTTTCCATAGTTAGGAATCTCGGGAAGCTCATGCATTTCTCTTCCAATACCATGTCCTTCAAATTCTCTAACGACTGAATATCCATTTTGTTTAACAAATTCACCTATGGCATGTGAAATATCCCCTATTCTGTTTCCTGGTTTAGCATATTTTATCCCCTCAAAAAATGCAGCTTTTGTAACATCTACAAGCCTTTGAGCATCTTTTGAAGTTTTTCCACCACAAATAAAAGTACGTGCAGCATCTCCATTAAAACCATTTTTTAAAATGACAGTATCTACACTTACTAAATCTCCCTCTTTTAAAAACTTGTTCTTTACAGGAACTCCATGTATTACTTCATCATTTACAGAAATACATGTTGCATGCTTATATGGTGGAACTCCTTTTATGCCGGGATCATACCCTACTTGTGCAGGTATTCCACCTAAATCTCTCATTATTTTTTCTGCTCTCCTATCTAGTTCAAAAGTCGAAATTCCTGGTTTTATTTCTTTTTCTAGTAATTCATAAAATTTTGCTACTATTTTACATACATCTTCCATTAATTTTATTTCTTTTTCATTTTTTATTGAAATCATTTTATTGCCCCTTTTTTATTGTTTTTTATCCATTTAATTATTTTCAATCCATTTTGCATATAATGTGGTATCTTCATTTATTTGTACTACTGATGTGTTTTCTATTTTTGTTCCTGTTCCATTCTCTCCTGTATACCAACCATCAAAACGATAATTATTCTTTGTAGGAACAGGAAGTTCACCATATAAATCATTATACTTTACTATTTTACTACTTATTTTCGTAAAATTAACTTTAACTTTGTAGTTATCAAATGTATAATTATTTTTCCCCTCACTATACCATAACCAATATTCAAGTGCTTTTCCATCAGTTTCCGATAATGAATTAATCTTTAAAATTCGTATTTCATTTGTTCCAAAAGGAATAATATTTACCCTATTATTATTCCTTTTAGTCATACTCTCTCCTCCAGCTTTTCTTACATCTGTTACTACTCCTAAAGTTTGAGGACCTGTACAACTTCCTGAAATATGCTCTAGTTTTGTTGTATACTCTTCATTTTCCACAAAACTATGATTTTCTTGTATAAACACTCTAGTTTTTGTACTTGTACTTGATGATGTACCATTTATCGTTAAAACTGATGTACTCTTATCAAAAGAAACATTTAATCCATTTGCATCTTCTATAATTGCTGGTGCATCAAATAAATTTGCATTAAAAGTCACCGTATATTTTTTTGATTCCTCATTATATATTTGTTCCTCATTCCCCACATCTTTTTCATAACTTGACTTTATCTTTTCAAATTGCGAATCAATGCTTGCCTCTTTATTCTTGAAACTTATTCCCACACTTGTTACAACTACTAAGAAAAATAGTGATGATAAAAGAACAAATAATGAAATTGAACCTTTTTTATTTTTTAATATCTTTTGCATAAAATTAACATTCCTTTAAAATGTATTTAGGTTTTTAATCATGGTTTTACCTATAAACCTATTTTAGTTATTTCATTTTGAAAATAATTATCTCTCACATATTTTTATTTTATAAATTCAATAATTCCTTCTGCTAAATCTTTTGGTGGTTTATTTGATTCTACATTATACATAACTCTTTTTTTGTCGTAGAAGTCTACTAGTGGTGCTGTTTGTGAAAAATATGTATCTAATCTTTTCTTAATTGCTTCACTATCACTATCATCAGCTCTCTGTATTATTTCGCTTCCACATTTATCGCATATTCCAGGAACTTTAGTTGGCTTACTAACTAAATTGTATATCTCCTTACATTCTGGATTTGAACATATTCTTCTGTTAGTAATTCTAGACATTATTTCTTCCATTTCTAAAGTTAAATTGATGGCATAGTCAACTTTTTCATTTTTTTCTTCTAACATTTTATCCAATTCTTCTGCTTGTGCAATGTTTCTAGGATAACCGTCTAGTATAAATCCATTTTTGCAATCAGGTTCGTTTAATCTTGCTTTTACCATTTGGTTTGTTACTTCATCAGGCACTAATTGCCCTTTATCTATATATTGTGTAGCAAGCTTTCCAAGTTCTGTTTCTTCTTTAATATTTTTTCTAAAAATATCTCCTGTTGAAATATGCGGAATACTCAAATCTTCTTTTATTATTCCTGCTACTGTACCTTTTCCTGTGCCTTGTGCACCCATTATTATAATATTCATATTCATTTCTCCTATCTTGTTATTATTCTGTAACAAGTATACAATATTTTTCTTTCAAAATCAAGTAAAATCCCTTATTTTTTGTAATAAAAATCTCACGTTCAATAAGAATGTTGTCTTTAAAAAAGTTAATTTATAGCAATGATTTTACTTTACTGAACTATAACAACAAAAAAACACTTATCAAAACTGATAAATGCTTTTTAATTTTGAGGTTCCTTTTTTCCTCCGTCCCAAAAATGGACCTTATTCTAAGAATCCTTTGTAGTGTCTCATTACTAATTGAGATTCTAATTGTTGTATTGTCTCTATAGCAACTCCAACAACGATTAACACTGCTGTTCCTCCAAACGCAATATTTAAGCCTGTAAATCTAAGTAGCATAGGTAAAATAGCTATTATAGCCAAATAAACTCCACCAAACAATGTGATTTTTGATATTACAGATGATAAATATTCTGTAGTTGGTTTTCCAGCTCTTATTCCAGGTATAAATCCACCATTTTTCTTAATATTTGTTGACATTTCTGCAGGGTTCATTGTTGCATAAGTATAGAAATATGTAAATCCTATTATTAACAATAATGTTATAATTGCATTTGCAATTGTAAATCCAAATCCTACACTTGAATCAGATGATGCAAGTGAAAATTTATATACTCCTGCCCAAAATCCTTGTGCTGTTCCATTTGCTACTTGTGTTGCTATATTTCTATTAACAAATGAAATTACCATTGCCGGAAAAGTCATAAATGCAGAAGCAAAGATTATTGGCATAACTCCTGCCATTGCAAGTTTTAATGGAATATGTGTATTTTGTGCTCCCATCATTTTTCTTCCAACAACTCTTTTTGAATATTGTACAGGTATTCTTCTTTCTGCAAGTTGCATATATACTACTGCAGTAATTAAAGCCAATGCTCCAATAATTATAGCTAGCGAAATTAAAAATCCTGTTGTACTAAATCCACTATCTGTAGCAATTAAACGCCAAATAGTTACAAGTGCAGATGGCATTCTAGAGATAATTCCAACAAAAATTATCATTGATATACCATTTCCAACTCCTCTGTTTGTAATTTGCTCTCCTAACCATATAAGAATTGATGTACCTGCTACAAATCCAGCTACAACCATTGCAGCTGTTAAAAATCCTTCATTTATAAATATATGTAAATTTTGTCCTCTATCTGGATTATATTTATAATTAAAATACAATCCTATTCCTTCTATTAAAGCTAAAATTAGTGTTAATATTTTAGTGTATCTGTTAATTTTCTTTCTTCCTTCTTCTCCACCCTCTTTTGTTAACTTCTCTAATGCAGGTATTACAAATCCTAATAATTGAATTATAATTGATGCATTAATATAAGGTGTTATTGACATAGCAAATATAGAAAGTCTTGAGAAGGCTCCTCCTGAAATTAAATTTATTAATCCAGCTATACCTGAGCTATTAGCCATTGCTTCTTCTAATACTAAAGCGTCTACTCCAGGTATAGTAATATAACATCCAAATCTAAATATTACAATTAATACTATTGTATATATTATTTTCTTTCTAAGTTCCGGTGTTTTCCAAGCATTTTTTATTGTTTTAAACAACTTAAATCACCTCAGCCTTTCCGCCTAAAGCTTCTATTTTTTCCTTTGCTGCTTTAGTAAATCTAGTAGCTTTAACATTTAATTTTTTATCTAATTTTCCTGTAGCTAATACTACAATTCCATCATTTATTTTTCCTATTATATTTTCTGCAAGTAAAGTCTCAGCAGTAACATCTGTAGCTTTACTCTTATTTAACATTGTTAATGTAACTTCTGTATAAGTTTTAGCATGAATATTTGTGAATCCTCTTTTTGGTAATCTTCTATATAATGGTGTTTGACCTCCTTCAAATCCACGTCTTACACCTCCACCTGATCTAGCTTTTTGACCTTTTTGTCCTCTTCCAGAAGTTTTACCATTTCCAGTTCCTCTTCCACGTCCAACTCTATTTGCCTTTTTCTTATCCATAGATGGTTTTAATTCTTCGATTTTCATTTTATGGTTTGCACCTCCTTGTTATGAATTTTATATTATTTCTTTTTAAAAATCAATACATTTTAAAAATCTTATATTTATTTTCAGAGAATAGTTAGATTGCAAGGTAAAATTTTATTCAAAAAGTTCACATACACAAAGTATGTTCCGCTCTTTTCACATAAAATTATAACGAAGCAATTTGACCATTATTTCGAAAATTTAAAGAATATCTGATACTTTCTTTCCACGTTTTGCTGCAACTTGTTCTACTGTTTGCATTGATTTTAATCCTTCCATAGTAGCATATACAACGTTTCTTGGATTATTTGTTCCAATAACTTTTGTACGTATATTTTGATATCCTGCAAGTTCAAGTACTGGTCTAACACTTCCTCCAGCAATTAATCCTGTACCAATATCAGCAGGTTTTAATAATACATTTGCACTACCAAATTTTCCTATAAATTCATGAGGTACTGTGGTATTTACAATAGGAACTTCTATTAAGTTCTTTTTAGCTTCTCCAATAGCCTTTTTAATTGCATCTGGAACTTCTGCTGCTTTACCATTTCCAACACCTACATGACCATTTTCATCACCAACAACAACAACTGCACTAAATCTAAAGTTTCTTCCACCTTTTACAACTTTTGCAACTCTGCTGATAGCAACAACTTTTTCTTTTAATTCATTCTCTTGCTTTTCCATGTAAATTTATTTACCCTCCTTTAAATTAGAATTTTAATCCATTTTCTCTAGCTGCTTCTGCTAATTCTTTAATTACTCCATGATATATGTATCCACCACGATCAAAAACAACTTCTGTTATGTTTTTTTCTGTAGCTTTTTTAGCAATTAAAGCTCCTACTTCTTTTGCAGCTTCTTTATTTGCATGTTTTGTTTTTATTGATTTATCTAATGTTGAAGCACTAACTAGTGTAGTTCCTTTAACATCATCTATGATTTGTGCATAAATATTGCTATTACTTCTAAATACGCATAATCTTGGTCTTTCAGCTGTTCCACTTATTTTTGTTCTAACTCTTTTATGTCTTCTTACTCTTTCAAATTTTCTGTCAGTTTTAGAAACCATTTTATTTCTCCTTTCTCTAAATTGAGTTTTCATTAAAACTATTTACCAGTTTTACCAACCTTACGTCTAATAACCTCTTCAGCATATTTAATTCCTTTACCTCCATATACTTCAGGTGGTCTCTTTGTTCTTATTTCTGCTGCAATTTGACCTACTTGCTCTTTATTAATTCCTTTTACAATAATAGTATTTGGATTAGGAACATCAAAAGAAATTCCTGTAGGTGCTTTATATATAACTGGATGTGATAATCCAAGTGCAAGATTTAAATCATTTCCCTTTTTTTGAACTCTATATCCTACACCATTTATTTGTAATTCTCTAGTAAATTCGTTTTGTACACCTTCTATCATATTGTTTACTAAGGTTCTAGATAATCCATGTAAACTTCTGTGTTTTCTATCCTCACTATGTCTTTCAAATGTTATTGTTCCATTTTCTAATTTTATAGTGATTTCTGGATTAATGTCTCTTTCAAGTGTACCTTTTGGTCCTTTTACAGTAACATGTTGACCTTCTACTTTCACATCAACTCCTGTTGGTACTGTAATAGGTTTATTACCTATTCTTGACATTTAAGGTTCCTCCTTCTTTTATTCTTTTATTTTAATAACTCCTATTTTACCAAATATAAGCTAATACTTCTCCACCTACACCAGCATTTCTTGCTTCTTTGTCTGTCATAAGACCTTTAGATGTAGAAATTATTGCTATACCAAGTCCATTAAGAACTTTAGGTAATTCATCTTTATTTGCATAAACTTTTAATCCTGGTTTACTTATTCTTTTTAAACCATCAATTACTTTAGCACCTTTTTCTCCGTATTTTAAAGTAATTCTAATTGTTCCTTGAGCATTATCATTAATTTGCTCAAAAGATTTTATATATCCTTCTCTGTATAAAATTTCAGCTATACCAACTTTCATTTTTGAAGCAGGTACATCTACAGTTTTATGTTTTGAAGTATTTGCATTTCTTATTCTTGTTAGCATATCTGCTATTGGATCAGTTGTGTTCATTACTAACCTCCTTTTTCTTTCATTTTAATATTTCTCTCTATATATAAACAAATCAAAATTAGTATATTGCTAGGCAAAATTTATTTAAAAGGCAAGGAATCATACTTGTTGTATGTGACCGCGTTTTGAATAAATTTAAACGACGCAAGATGCTGATTTCCATTTGTTTTCTACCAACTAGCTTTCTTAACTCCAGGAATTTCGCCCTTATTAGCTAATTCTCTGAAACAAATACGGCAAATACCATATTTTCTTATATAGCCATGTGGTCTACCACATAATTTACATCTGTTATATTCTCTTGTTTTATATTTTTGTGGTTTTTGTTGTTTTACTTTCATTGACATTTTTGCCATTGAATTTAACCTCCTAAATTAAATTTTGTTAAACTAATCAAAAACGAGTATTGGTAGGCAAAATTGTTTAAAAAAACAAGGGAGCGTACTTTGTGTACGTGACCGCGTTTTAAAATAATTTTAACGACCCAAGACGACGTTTTTCATTAGTTTAGTTCTTAAAAGGCATTCCTAATAATCTAAGTAACTCTCTAGCCTCTTCATCAGTTTTAGCTGTAGTTACGAAAATTATATCCATTCCTCTTAATTTATCTACTTTATCATATTCAATTTCTGGGAATATTAATTGTTCTTTTAATCCCATAGAGTAATTTCCTCTACCATCAAAAGAATTAGGTGACATTCCTCTAAAATCTCTAACTCTTGGAAGTGCAACATTAAATAGTTTGTATGCAAAATCATACATTTTATCACTTCTTAATGTAACTTTGCATCCTAAGTCTTGACCTTCTCTTATTTTAAATGCTGCAATTGATTTTTTAGCTTTTGTTATTATAGGCTTTTGACCTGTAATTTGAGCTAATTCTTTCATTGCATTTTCTAATGCTTTAGGATTTTCTCTTGTATCTCCTAAACCAATATTTATAACTATTTTTTCTAATTTTGGAACTTGCATTGTTGATTTGTATTCAAACTTTTTTGTTAAAGCTGGAACAACTTGTTTTTCATATTGTTCTTTTAATGCGTTCATTGATTAGTTCCTCCTTTCTTAATTTACTTTAATTCTGCTCCACATTTTTTACAAATACGAACTTTTTTATCATTTTCTATTTTATATCCTACACGTGTCTTTTTACCACATTTTGGACATACAACATTTACTATACTGCTATGTACAGGAAATTCTGATGGGATAATTCCCCCTTCTTCTCCTGCTTTTCTTGGCTTAACATGTTTTTTTCTTATATTTACACCTTTAACAATTACTTTTTCTGTTTTAGGTATAACTTCTAATACTTCACCTGTTTTTCCTTTATCATTACCTGATAAAACAATAACATTGTCGCCTTTTTTTAGTTTCATTAAGGTTTCCCTCCTTCTTTTAATAATTTTGTTATCTTCCATCATCACTAGTTCTTCCAATTTTAGATCTTACAGAGTTTTGAAATTCTTCTACATACCTAGGATAATTTTTTTCCATTTGCATAGTACTTTTGGTTCTAAAGATGAGATTTTCAAATATTTTCCGTCTCTAACCTCACTAATAACAAGTCCGAATATTAGAATTTTTTAAAACTATATTTCTAATCCACCCATATTATCATAATAATCCAATGGTAGTTCTCCTGCTTCAATTTTTTTTCCTGGCTTTAATTCAAATCCTAAAGAAGTTGTAGTTCCACAATTTTTCGTACCTTCCCATTTTGTAAAAGTTACTTCTTCATCTTCAGGTTTCTTTTTTTGAGTTACTTGAAGTGAATTTCTATATTTTTCACTATCATTAGGAATTCTTTTACATTCTTTATAGTATCTTTTAAGTGCTTCTTCATCTCCATTGAAATCTGCAGGTCCTAGTAATCTCATATCAATTCACCATCCTCTAAAATTATAGTACTTCTGGTGCTAAAGATAAAATTTTTAGGTATTCTCCATCTCTTAACTCTCTTGCAACAGGTCCGAATATACGTGTACCTTTTGGTGTTTTGTCTTCTTTTATAATAACAGCTGCATTTTCATCAAATCTAATATATGATCCATCAGCTCTTCTTATAGGATTCTTAGTTCTAACAACAACTGCTTTAACTACATCACCCTTTTTAACAACTCCACCAGGTGTTGCTGATTTAACAGAAGCAACTACTATATCACCGATTGTAGCTGTTCTTCTAAATGAACCACCTAAGCATCTGATAACCATTAATTCTTTTGGTCGAGTGTGGTCAGCTACTTTTA
>Ga0247611_10008376_pt1 | contig 12755 bp, 10 predicted proteins | sample 177DNAGHGhighgp2_FD_192422 | JGI IMG/M metagenome (GOLD analysis project Ga0247611, IMG submission 192422) | Sheep rumen microbial communities from Palmerston North, Manawatu-Wanganui, New Zealand - 1770 DNA GHGhigh gp2 | ecosystem: Host-associated > Mammals > Digestive system > Stomach > Rumen... | reverse complement strand
CGATAACGCCAATAATAAGAAGAATCAAAACTATTATATCCATTAATCCGTCCCCTCCCCTGAATATATGAATATTATACCACTTTTATTATTTGTTATGAAATCCTATTTGACAATATGTCAATAAATAACTCGTGAAATTATTTTTGAGACTCCTTTTTAAGATAAAAAGAAAAAATAGCCAATACTTTCGTATCGGCTATGCTACTCTAATGTGTATGGTAAGTTATTGTTAATACAATGCACCCTCTTTAGATGAAGGTGCACCCTTAAAGCCATATTTCTAGATATATACGCTATGTGACACGTGACTGGCGTGACAAACGTGACAATATATTAAAAGCATCCACTGTATTTTAGATAGATGTTTACATTTTATTATTCCTTTACTTCTCAGTGCCCACCTTTTTTAGAGCCAACATAAGAAATTTTAGATGATGATTTAATAGAGTTTTTGAAACTCCAGTTTTTTCTGTCATAATAACCTTTGTTACCTTGTTGTTTTCTTGTATTAAATCAATAATTTTTTCTTTTAAAGATTTTGCATCATTAACATATTCATGATTTAACGCTAATGGATTATATGGTATTTTAACAGTTCTCTATTTTATTAAAGCAATTATCGTATGCATCCCAAATTTCCATCTTTTTACTCTTTTTTTCTATGTTAAATGCTTGTAAATGGTATGACATATACTCCACTTGAAATCGGATAAATAGTTTTAGTTGTACAGATAATTGCATTAGTTGTTTTCTGCAATTTAGTATTTGATAACTTTTCAAATGAAGAAACATCTGAGGCTTTGTATTCTTCACCGCTCTTACATTCTATTAATGTTATTTTCCCATCATTGACTATTATTAAATCTATTTCATCTTGCTTAGTATTTCTAAAATAATAGAACGATGTTTCTTTGTCCTTTCTATTATTTTTATAGCTCTTAATAATCTCGTTCACAATAAATGTTTCTACCATATGTCCTTTTAGATATGAAGCTTTTAATGTTTCTGGACTAGTTACTCTAGACAAATAACATGCTAAACCTGTATCTTCATAATATATTTTAGGCCTTTTTGTTACTTGCTTAACCATACTTTCTTCATTATATGGATTTAGTAAATAAATAATATTACCTGCAATCAAAACACTTATCCAGCTTTGGATAGTTTTAACATCTACTCCTATAATTTTCGCAAGATTGTCATATATTAATTCTTGTCCAGTTAGGGATGCCAAAACAGACATTAGATTTAAAAACTTTTGTTTGTCTTTTAAATTAATAAAATCTGAAACATCTCTTTCTAAATATGTTTCAACATAATCTGCATAAAAAACAGAAGTTTTTAGTTTTTCATTATCATAAAGTTCGGGATAAAAACCTCTAACAATATAATCATACATTTTATTTGTATCGATAATATAATTCTTTGTACGTTTTAGACTTCTTTGTATATCAACTTCAAAAGGTATTTCTTCTTTTTCGTTTATTTCACTTAATGATAAAGGAGACATTGATATCAAACCGATTCTTCCAGCCATAGATTCTGTGACACCTTTCATTAATTTATAGGCCTGTGATCCAGTAAGAACATATAATCCTTTTTTATTCCCTTTTTTTATTTCTCTATCAACAACTCCTTCTAAGTATTCAAACAATTCTGGAGCTTTTTGAATTTCATCAATTATTAATGGAAATGGATTTAGTGACAAAAATTCAGAAGGATCACTTTTAGCCGCATTTTTAATAATAGGATCTGCCAAAGAAACATAATTAAATCCTAATTCTTCTTCTAATTTTGAACATATTGTTGTCTTACCAACTTGTCTTGCTCCTGTAATAACTGTTACAGCTTTATTATTAATAGTATCAATAATTTCTTTATATATTGTCCTTTTAATTTTATATGTTGATTCTAGCATCTAGCACCATCTCCATTCAGCATTATTATACTATAGATTTTTTTGGAGTTCAACTCCATTTTTATCTCTTAGCAAAGCTTCTTATTTAACAAAAAAAGCCTAATACTAGTTGTATTAGACCTATTCTACTATACTGGTCCCGAGAGTCGGACTCGAACCGACACGTTATTGCTAACAAAGGATTTTGAGTCCTTCGCGTCTACCAATTCCGCCATTTCGGGAAGTATGTGCTATTCTAGGATAGCACATTTTGTTCAAATTCTCAACTACATTTTTTCAACAGATTGAATTCCAAGAAGTCTTAAACCTTCATCAATTACTTTCTTAACTGATAAAGCTAAAGCCATATTAGTATTTCTTGTCAATTCATCTTCAGAATTAATACGTTCCATAGAATAGAACTTATTGAATGTTTGAGCTAAACCAAGTAAATATTTAGCAACAGTTGATGGAGCATATTCTTCACTTGCCTTCTCAATATATTTAGAGAAATCACCGATTTCCTTAACAAGTTCAAAATAGTGGCTCTTTAAAAATAAGCTCTTGTCTAATTTGTTTGTATCAAACTTAGCATTAGAAATGATTGAATTGATACGAACTGAAGTATATTGTAAATAAGGACCTGTTTGACCTTCGAATTTAACCATTTGGTTAACATCGAATTCATAATCAAGAGCTCTAAAGTTCTTTAAGTCGTTGAATACAACAGCACCAACACCGACCTTAGTTGCAACTTCATCCTTATTAGGAAGATCAGGGTTCTTTTCTTCGATTTGTTTACGAGCAGCATCGATAGCTTGCATTAAGATGTCATATAACTTAACAACATTACCCTTACGAGTAGACATCTTCTTACCATCTTTTAGTACAAGACCAAAGTTGATATGCTCGATATCATCTGCATAACCAACACCCATCTTATCAAGTACAGCCTTTAATTGTACGAAGTGAAGCTTTTGTTCACCACCTACAACATATAAAATCTTTTCAGGATTATATTCCTGTTCTCTCCATAATACAGCAGCTAAATCACGTGTAATATATAGAGAACCACCATCACTTCTCTTAATTAATGCAGGTGGAATATCATCACCTAAATCAACAATTTGAGCGCCTTGGTCTTCTTTTAATAATTTCTTTTCTTCAAGAATGTCTAATACTGGTTGCATCTTGTCATTATAGAATGCTTCACCATTGTATGAATCAAATGTAACATTTAATAATTTGTAGATTTGTTCAGATTCTTTTAATGATTCTTCTCTAATCCACTTCCACATATTAACATATTTTTCTTCACCAAGTTCGATTTTTCTGAAGGCTTCTCTTGCTTCTTCAGCGACACTTTCATCTTCCTTAGCTAAAGCGTTAATACGAACATATAATTGACCTAATACATTGATTGGATCTTTCTTAATTTCTTCAAGATTACCCCATTTTTCAATGGCTACAATCATCATACCAAATTGAGTTCCCCAGTCACCAAGATAATTGATGGCTACAGTCTTGTAACCACACTTTTGCATGATTAGCTTTAATGAGTTACCAATCATTGTAGAACGAAGATGACCAACTGAGAATGCTTTTGCAATATTAGGGCTTGAGTAGTCTAATACGATAGTTTTACCACAACCCTTAGTGCTCTTACCAAAATTAGGATCATTTACTGCATTATTTAAAATAGATACAGCAACTTTTTCCTTATCTAATAAAACATTTACGAATGGTCCTGTTGGATTAACTTCTTTAACAATATCAAAATTGCTTGAAATAAATGTCTTAACGACTTCAACAATTTCAGGCATTGGTTTACCTAATGTCTTAAAGATTGTAAATGTAGGAATTGCAATATCACCCATAGCAGGATTCTTTGGCTCTTCTACGATAACATTAATCTTTTGACCATATTTTTCTTCAAGGTATGTTTCAAGTTTTGACTTAATTTCTTGTTTGATTTCTTCTATCATAATAAACTCCTTTAACATAATAAAAGAGATAGCTTGCTATCTCTTTTTCCTATAATATCTTTCTCTACTTAGTTAAATCTTGTTCAGTAAGTTCATAACCACAGAATTTAATTGTAGCTAATGTGAAATTAGCACCTTGGTTACTTGCTTGTGAATCACTAATAATATCACTTGAAGAGAATACTAATTGACCATCTTTGAAAATCCATAGTTGGCAATAAGTACTTAAGTCGATATCTTTCTTAATATCAGCACTCTTTAAAGAATTAAAATATTCTGCTTTTGAATCTAATGCAGAAGCAGCTTTTTCATCATCGTTATGATTTTGCACATAATCAGCATCATTAGCATCATAAACATAAATCTTATCGATGTTATAATGCTTATCTTCATTGCTACCTACTTGCTTATTTGTGTAATGATCAAGAATTCCAAGATTAGACTTGCTTGTATCATCACCATCAAATGCATAATATACATAAACTGTTTCTTTATTATCAATTTTCTTTTTCAACTTATCGAAATTAGTTTCTTCAAATTGGTTATCTAATTTAAGATTAGCACTAGTTGATACCCACTTCTTATGGAAGCTTTGTTTGCTTGTAGGAATTAAGCAAAAAATCATTAGTCCGATTAAAACAACAAAACCGATTAAAAAGAAAATTAATTCTTTTGTCCATTTAAATTGTACTCTATTTCTTCTTTTTCCACTGTGTTTAGCTCTTGCCATATAAATCAACCTTTCCTTAAAAGTTATTTAATCATAAGAAAATTATAGCATTTATTATTGTAAAAAACAATAACTTATGGATTCAAATTACCTATGGCTAGCCTTAAAGAATAATGCTAAAGTACCAGGTCCGGAATGAGAACCAATAACAGTTCCTATATTTGAAATAATTAAATTCTTTGGGGTAAAAACTTCAAGTAATAATTTCTTTAAATACATTGCGTCTTCTATGCAATCTGCATGAGTAATGACAACAGTTTCATAATTAGGGTCATAAGTTAGCTTAAATTGTTCTACTAATTCTTTAATAGAATTCTTTCTTCCAATTTTCTTAAACACAGGAATCAAATGACCATCATTATCTACATGTAAAACTGGTTTAATATTTAGCATCTTAGCCGCAAAAGCTGCAGTATTAGAAACACGACCACCACGACGAAGATATTCAAGGCTTTCTACTGTAAACCAATGTCCTACATAAAGCTTAAATTCTTCAATATTATCGTAGTTTTCTCTTAAAGACATTCCATTTTCCAAATTAATTGCAGCTTGCAACGCAACAATACCTTCACCAGTTGATGCAGCAAGTGTATCAATAATTTCAATCTCTCTATCAGGAAATTCTTCTAAAAGCTCTTCAACCGCAATTCTACATGAATTGTAAGAACCAGATAAACCGCTTGAGAAAACAACACCAAGAATATCTAAACCTTTTTCAAGATATTGACGATATGTTTCTTTATAAACTTCACTATTTAATTGCATAGTGTGAGTAATCTTACCACTACGCATTTCATCATAGAATTCTTTTAAAGATTGCTCTCTAAAATCAGCATAGTTCGTGAATTCTTTATTATCCACACTATACTTCATTGGCATAACAATGATGTTATGCTCCTTAATGACATCAACAGGCAAATCGCATGTTACATCAGTAATAACAACATAAGACATAATTATCGTCCTCTATTCTTCTTAGCTTCTTTTCTTTCTCTAATTCTTTGATAATTTTCTTTGTAATTCTTAGTCTTATAAAGTTTACCAGTTATTTCAGCAACTTGTCTCTTAATTTTTCTCTTATAACCTGGTGTAACCTTAGCTGGCTTAGATACATGTGCTAAAGCCATCTTTTCTTCAGCAGTTAGTGGTCTAATTCTCTTCTTACGAGTATTTCTACCCTTAAAGTCAACAATTTGTCCACCTTTTATATCTTTATAAATTGGTTCAATACCATTCTTATTTAAGAAATCTAGATAATCATTATCTAAATCTTTATAGAATGAATAAACAGTACCACTATAATTCATTCTACCTGTACGACCTGATCTATGTAAATAGAATTCGTAATCATTAGGTAGATCATAATTGATTACATGAGATACACCATCAATATCAATACCACGGCTAGCAAGATCGCTTGCAACGATAAATTGATATTTTAAATCTTGAGCTTCCTTTAAAATGTGCTTTCTTTCACGTTGAGTCAAGTCTCCTTGAATCATTGCAACTTCTTTACCAAGATCATTCTTCAAGTGATCATATAAACGAATTACATCTCCCTTCTTATTTGCAAAAATGATGCAAAGATAAGGGTTAATAATGTCAAGTAGATGATCAAGCATTTCATCTTTAGTTCTATACTTAAGTGGAATCCAAATATGCTCAATCTTTAAGTCATGGTCATTGTTTAAATCAATAAAAATAGGACCATTTAAATACTTTTTAACAAAAGGAATTAAGATTTCATTTAGTGTAGCACTAAAGAACATCTTTCTTGCATCAGGTACAATCTTAGTGATTGCATCAACATCATCAGTAAATCCTTCTGACATTACCATATCTACTTCATCAATAATATAGAATTTAGAAGTATATATTTTTAATGCATTCTTATCGACTGCTAAGTCTTTGATTCTACCAGGAGTACCGATAACAATTTGAGGTTGATTAGCTTCTAAATCTTCTAAGTCCTTAAGTCTATCTTGTCCACCTGAATAAGACTTAATTTTGATTTCTTTATCACAAAAAGATGCAATATGCTGAGCCACTTTATAAGTTTGATCAGCTAATTCTTTTGTAGGAGAAACAATAACAGCTTGAACTTCTTTTTTAGATAAATCAAGAGCGTTAAAAATAGGGATTAAAAAAGCGTGAGTTTTACCGCTTCCTGTTTTAGATTTAACAAGTAAGTTTCTTCCTTTATTTAAATTATCAAATACATTTCTTTGGACTTCACTAAAATCTTTAAAATGTAAGTCATTTAATGCATTTGCAATATAATCTTTAATTTCATAATTTAGGTATTGCATAAATTACCTCCTATAACGTCTTAAGATTTTACCATTTTTTTATGCATTATGCAAATTTTTTTAAGATATGTTATAATCAAGCCAAAGGTGAGTTTATGAATCAAATTTATAATCTTAAAAATGGTAGAACACTTGAAGTAATAAGCATGCATGGATATTGCTTCGGAGTTAAAAGAGCTCTAAATATTGTCATTGATACAATGAATAATAAAGAAATAGAAAGGCCTATCTATTTATTAGGTAATCTAATTCATAATAAGATAGTTACAAACGAATTGAAAAATAATGGAATAATCACCATCGAATCAAATAATCGAACTAGATTTGATATGCTAGACGACATAAAAAAAGGTACCGTTATTTTTTCAGCTCATGGAATATCAACAAGAGTATATCAAAAAGCGTTAGATAAAAAACTAAACATAGTAGACGCCTCTTGCAAGATGGTCAAACTAATACATAGTAAAGTAATCCAATACATAAAAGATGGTTATTCAATAATCTATATTGGTAAAAAGAATCATCCTGAATGTGAAGCTATTCTTGAAGAAGGAAATAATATCTACCTAGTTACAAATATATCTGATGTTTACAATACCAATATAGATAGCGATAAAATATATGTAACAAACCAGACAACATTATCTAGTTTAGAAACTAAAGATATATATGAATGTATTAAAAAGAAATATCCTAATGCAATTCTTGATAATAAGATTTGTAACGCAACTACAGAACGTCAATTAGCATTACTCGATCAAAAAAACAAAGATTTAATTATTATTGTAGGAGATATTCTTTCTTCTAACACTAAATCACTATATAAGATTGCAAAAGATGATTTGAAGACAGAAGCTCTTCTTATCGAATCTAGTGAAGATTTAAAAAATATTGATTTAAATAAATATAAAAATATTTCAATCACAAGTGGTGCATCTTGTCCTGAAGAAATATTTAATGAAGTAATTGAATATATAAAAGAGGGTGACTAGTTGTCATCCTTTTTAATTCCAATATGAATAGCATCTGTACCATATTTATCTTGTAATTCTTTCAACATCTCTTTAACTTTCTCCTCACGTTCAATAAATGATTCAAAAGTGAATAAGTTATATTCTTCTGCTAAAGCTTCTTTTTTATCTTTTAAGTTAGAAAAGCCTACACCAACAAGTCTTAAAACTGTACCTTCTTCATAATAAGTATCCAGCAAATTAGAAACCGTATCAAAAATATCATAGAAGTCATCGGTATATTTTATAGTCTTACTACGAGTCATTGTTTTAAAAGACTCATCCCGAAGAGTAATAGATATAGTTTTAGTCATCATATTAGCTTTATTAAGCCTTGAGATGAGTTCTCTAGTTAAACCTCTTAATTCAAACAAGATTTCAGATTCGTTTGATATATGTGAATCAAAAGTAGTCATTGTTGATATTGATTCATTTTTAGCATACCTATTAGGCATAACAACATTTGAAGAATTACCTTGTAAATGAGATATAACATAATCATAAGTATTTTGCCCAACAAGAGTCAATATCTTAACTTTGTTAGTAGGGTCTAAGAAATCAGATATTGTTCTTATACCGTTTTCAATTAAAATAGGATATGTTTTTTTACCAATTCCATAAATATCAGCGACACTTAAATCCTTAAGCATATCATATGCATCTCTTTTTCTTATGACAACTAGTCCTAATGGCTTTTTCATATCACTTGCCATCTTAGCTAAAAAAAGAGTAGGCGCAATTCCGATAGAACAAGGTAAATGATATTCTTTAACAAGTCTCACCTGAATCTCTTTTGCAACCTCTAAAGGGTTTCTATATTTAGAAATATCTGTCATATCACAATAAGCTTCATCAACTGATGCCACTTCTATAACTTTAGTATAATCTCTTAAAACAGATAAAAAATGATTATGATATTGTTTAATCATATTCCAGTCAGATTCAACAACAATTAAATCGGGTTTCCTTTTTATTGCTTCTATCATAGGCATCGCACTATGTATTCCGTATTTCCTAGCTTCATAGCTAGCTGTTGAAACAACTCCTTTTAATGTGTTAGCTCTACCGCACACAAAAGCTTTGCCTTTTAAGGAAGGATTTTTTATCACTGCAACTGAGCAAAAAAACATATTCATATCAACATGAAATATAACTTTAGCCTTACTTTGCATGAAAAATCACCCCTTTATTTTTAAAGCTATTTATTATATAATTATAGCATAAATTGAATTAATTAAAGTTTAAAATACATTAAGTAGGTGTTGTTTATGGATAAAGAAAAAGACTTAGAAACTGTAGAAGTTCAAAAGACTAAAAAAGAATTATATGATGAACGTCAACAAGCAATTAGAGAAGCTCGTCGTAAGAAACAAGAAAAAGAATTAAGAAAAGCTAGAAAAGCTGAACTTAAGAAACAATACAAGAACCCAGCTACAACAACTTGGGGTAAGATTCTTATTTGGATTCTTATGTTATCAATGGTAGCTGCATTCATTATTACATTAATCTTTTTAATTGTACAAAACGTAAAATAAACAGGTCAAACCTGTTTTTTTTCTTGGAGGATTCAATGATTAAACTTATTTGCTGCGACCTTGATGGAACACTACTTAACTCAAAAAAAGAAATAACTGAAGAAAATAAAAAAGCTATTAAAGAATTTACAAACCGTGGCGGACATTTTGTTATAGCTACCGGTCGTCCTTTGATGGGTGTTTACAACATTATTAAAGAATTAGGCCTTACAAGCAAGACCGATACAACAATCACCTATAATGGTGGAGTTATCATGAAAAATAATAATAAAGAAATAATATCCACTACCACTATCTCTGGCAAGATTGTTAAAGAAGTATATAAAGAATCAGTTCGTTTAGGAGCTTATTTCCACTTCTTTAGTGATAAAAACGAATTATTCACAACAGAACCAAATGAATTTACTGCTGTTGAAGAAAGAATAAACCATATAAGTGCTAAAGTAATTGATATCAATGAAGTATCAGATAATGCCTCATATATCAAATGTATGATAGTAGGTCCTAAAGAGATTTTAGATGAAGCACGTCAAAAGCTACGTCCTGAATTAAATAGATTAGCAATTGTAAGAAGTTCAAATATATTCTTAGAATTCCAATCTAAAGATGTATCTAAAGGAATCGGTCTTAAATTCTTAAAAAAATATTACAATCTAAGTGACAACGAAACTATGGCTCTAGGAGATGAAGAAAATGATTTATCTATGATTAAAGAAGCCTTTATTGGTGTCGCGATGGAAAATGGCAGTCAGGTTGTTAAATCTTGTGCTAACTATATCACAGATAGTAATGAATCTAGTGGTGTAGGAAAAGCTATAATAAAATATGCTCTATAAAAAAATGAACTATTTCACATAGTTCATTTTTTAATTCATTTTATAATTTCCATTTTCAAGATCTAGTAAGAAAGCGTCATATACTTTCTTAGTCACAACAGCATCTTCATAAGCATCATGGTCTTGATCAAATGAGGTGCCGTAATATGATTCATATAAGTTAAATAAGCCAGGATCATTTTTTAATTCATAATAATTCTTAATAATATGGGATAAATTAACAAAACGAGATATAAATGTTAAACTTGGTAAATTATTCAACTTATAACTAGATTCTAGGAATAACTTATCGTTCTTTCCAAATGTAATAACAGCAGGTTTATATTTATTTAATAAAGCTTTAAACTTATTATAGAATTTATAATAAGATACTTCTTCATTATTATTCTTTTCAAGATGTAAGAATTTTTTAGTTCTCTTATTTAAATATTTAGCTTTTGTAGGTCTTACATGATAATTATATTTTTCAACAATTTCATCATTTTTATTTACCAAGAAAAAACCTGCTTGAATTAATTCGGGAGTAAAATTACCATTTGAATTATAATTTGGCATGGTCATCTCAATATCAATGAATAATTTGTTATTGATACCTTTAAAAAACTCAAGCATTGATTTATTTAAATAAGATTTATCATAAAATGTCTTGTTCTTCTTAGGGAGAATTAATGTAAGTTCTACTACATACATTACTTGATAAGCATTAACACCATTGTGCAATGTTTCTTCATCATAACTTACTAGATCAATAATTTCGTGGCTAGATAAGAAACGCTTGAATTTCTTGAATAAACCTCTTTGAAAATAAAAGGTCTTCAATGATTTGTTATATTTAATTATTATTGTTTGATTGTTTTCATTAAAACTATGAATTAAACCTTTTATTCTCAAATAAAATCACCGGCTCTATTATACATTAAATCTTCTTGTTTTTGAATTCTTTTAAAAGCTCTTCACTACTTAATATTGGTTCATTATCAAGTGAGTAATATACATTTTTATATTTTTTTAATATCTCTACTACTTTTTTATCAGCATGCCCTATATAAATAGTACCATTCTCTCCTATAATTGTCTTAACTACATTCTCAATTAAGAAATAATCAATACTTCCATCTTGAATATTAACAAAGTTTCTTAAATCAACTTTAATATTCTTAATGTTAACTAAACCAAATAATGTGTAATCAACTTTAGTATTATTTGAAAAATCAATATTCATTTGAATTCCACTACTTAAAATATCTTTGAAAGCTTCAATCATCTTTTTCTTATTTTTACCACAGGAATCACATTGAACAGAAAGAACATATTTATCATTAGGAATGTTCGTATCATTAATGAATTTAATTAAATTTCTTCTTAAACGATCATTTTCTAAATATACACAAGACGCATAAACAATAAATGTATAGCCTTCTAGTTCATTCCAACATTCACTCATAAGCTTGTATACAGCTTTTGAAGCCATTTGATTTAATTTAACAATCATCTTATTGCGTTCAAGGAATAAGAATAGATTTTCTTTCTTCATCTTAAAATTATTGGCATCGCAGAAATAACCAGAGTCAAATGCGACAACCTTATTTGTATTATCATAAATTTTTCTAAATCCGACCTTAATTTTGTGGTTTCTAATTTTATCAACAATATCTAATACTTCATTTTTCTTTGTAATTAGTTTTTCCATTAATTCTTTGTTATATATTGTGAAAATCATATCTTCGTGGTCTCTAACTGAATCAGCAGCCACATTACAATTTTCAACAGCCTGTTGACAAGATGCAACATCAATACTAGAAGCACCAAAAATCAAGCGGATATCTAAAACATCACTGATTTCCTTTAATTTAGAATCAAGTTCAATGATGTAATCTTTAACTTCATCTTCACTAATAGGAAGATAAATAAAGAAAATATCTGCTGAGGCACGTGATGCAAATGAATGATATTTATCAACTTCGGCTTGAAGTATCTTGCCTATCTTCTTAAGCATATTATCTCCTTCAGAATAACCAAATAAAGAATTAATACTTGAGAAATGTTCAATATCAAAACGAACAAGATATCCTTTAGAACCACAATATATTTCACTTGCAAGTGCGGCCATAAATGAATTTTGGTTAAGTAAACCAGTCAATGAATCTCTAATATTAGGATCAGCCAAGTTATCATATTCCATTCTATTACCAATAACTAATTGATAATTGCCATTATCATCTTTTTCTTTAAAGAAAACTAGCATTGTTAAATTAGTAATTCCATTAAAAACTGTTTTAAAATGGAACACGTAACATCCTTTATGCTCAACCTCATATTTCACATTGCTAATTGATGTCTTTTCAAGGAATAACTTTTGTTCTTCAGGAGTAACATACTTTTCACAATAAACAACTCTAAGATCGTCATAATTTACCACATTATCAAAAATATCAGACGATTCTTTTTGA
>Ga0247611_10008375_pt1 | contig 12756 bp, 8 predicted proteins | sample 177DNAGHGhighgp2_FD_192422 | JGI IMG/M metagenome (GOLD analysis project Ga0247611, IMG submission 192422) | Sheep rumen microbial communities from Palmerston North, Manawatu-Wanganui, New Zealand - 1770 DNA GHGhigh gp2 | ecosystem: Host-associated > Mammals > Digestive system > Stomach > Rumen ... | reverse complement strand
CTCGCGCTCGTCGGGGTGGGCGGTGTAGTAGTCCAGGGCTCGGTTGATGGTGCTGTCGCTGGTGGCGGTGACGTAGCAGCGGTAGCGGGCCTGGGTGAGCAGCAGGTCGCGGTAGGCTCGGTCGCCCGGGGTGGCGAGGCTGTCGCGGCCGACGCCCTCGACGATAGTGAGGGCGCTGTCGGGGGCGGAACGCATCAGGCTGTCGGCCGTCACGAGCCGCCCGTCATATCGCGGCGCACGGCCACAGCCCGTGACCACTGCCACGAGCATCACCCAAAAAGCCAATATGACCACCGGAAACCGTTTCACGCCTGCAAAGGTAAAACAATTTCTTGTATTCTCACATATCTCTCATCAGTGAGCAAGTTATCTACTTGCAACAGGTTGACACGTGCAGGGTGCCCGTGGCGATGATGCATGACGTGCCGCCCACGTGGATAGTACCGTCGGGCATGATTCTGGTCATGACGATGGATGGTCGTCCCATGGCTTCGCCCTGCAGGATGCTGCAGTCGGCCCTGTCGCCGACGATGCCCTGTCGCTGCAGATAGTGGGTTAAGGCGGCGTTGGCGGTGCCTGTTGCCGACTCCTCGGGGACGCCATATAGTGGAGCGAAGTTGCGGGTGTGGGCTGTGTAGCCGTCATCGGCCAGGGCACAGGCATGCACACCCACCACATCGAGTTGACGGCTCAACTGAGCCAGTGCATCCATGTCGGGCTTCAAGGCGTTGAGTGCGTCAACATCAGCCACGGGCATGATGATGTCGGGCAGTCCCGTTGAGATGATCTCGATGGGCATTGCGGGCCATCGCGGTGCTTGGTCACCAGCCATGATGGTGTGCAGTGTAGCGGCATCAATGGGCTTGTCAATCCATTGTGGCTGTGCCATCTGCATCATTACCTGGATGCCTGCCTTGACCTCAAGGTTACCTGCCAGGGTGTGGTTGATGCAACAGGTACCCTCGGGGACAATGCCCTCGCGGCACAGCACGTTGAAGGTGGCAATCGTCGCGTGGCCGCACAGGTCCACCTCGCTCCTGGGGGTGAAATAGCGCACGGTGAACTCGGCGGGGCCGTTTTGCTGAACAAAGGCCGTCTCGCTGTAGCGTAGCTCGGCAGCGACCTTGAGCATCAGTTCATCGGGCGGGAAAGCCCCATCCATTCCCAGCAGCACCACTCCGGCAGGATTGCCGCCAAATGGCTTGCTTGTAAAGGCATCGACGATAAAGTAGTTCATTTTAGTTTCTCGTTTTTTCAAACAACAAGAACAACTTGATTGACAATAAATGACAACATTTCTTTGTCATTGTTGTTAAATATGTTGTCCCTGTTGTCTGATACAGATTCAGGCTTCCAGGCCGCGGTCAATGCCCTGCTTGAGTGCTTCAACGTAGTTGTTGATGCGCTCCATCTCGCGAGGAATCTGAATGCGCTGTGGACAGTGGTCAATGCACTGTCCGCAACCGATGCAGTGGTCGGCCTGGCGCAACTTGGGCACCGTGCGGTCATAGCCGATGAGGAAGGCACGACGCGCCCTGGCATAGTCGGGATCATTGCGGTCGCGGGCGAGGTTGCCCTCGGCAATGCACTTGTTATAGTGGGTGAGCACGCCGGGAATGTCGATGCCATAGGGGCATGGCATGCAGTACTTGCAGTCATTGCAGGGGATGGTGTTGTAGCCCACGATCTCCTGCGCGATGCCGTAGAGGAATTCCTTGTCCTCGTCATTCAGTTCCTCGAGCGGGCAATAGGTGCACAGGTTCTCCTTGAGGTGCTCCATGTAGGTCATGCCGCTCAATACCGTGAGCACGCGCGGGAAGGACCCGGCATATCTGAAGGCCCACGAGGCAAGCGTCCGCTCGGGGTCACGGGCCAGGACTTTGCGGGCCAGTGGCGTGGGCAGCGAGGCTAGTCGTCCGCCCAATAGCGGCTCCATGATCACGGCGGGGATGCCGCGCTTGTCGAGCTCGGCATACAGGTACTCGGCGTCGGTATTGTCCTCGTTGATTTCGTTGGCAAACTTCCAGTCCAGGTAATTGAGTTCGATCTGTACAAAGTCCCACTTGTACTTGTCGTGGTTGGCCAGCAGGTGGTCAAACACGGCGATGTCGCCATGATAGGAGAACCCCAGGTTGCGTATCACGCCCTTGTCGCGCTGCTCCATGAGGTAGTCGAGGATGCCGTTGTTGATGTATCGGTTCTCAAACTCTTGCATGGCCTTGCCCGGCTCGCCGCCGCCAATGGAGTGCAGCAGCAGGTAGTCGATGTAATCGACCTGTAGCTCCTTGAGCGAGTTCTGGAACATCTCGATGCTGGCAGCGCGGGTCTGGGTCTCGGGGCTGAAGTTTGACAACTTGGTAGCGATGAAAAATTCATCACGCTTGTGTCGGCTCAGTGCGATGCCTGTGGCTCGCTCGCTCAGGCCGCGGCAGTAGGCGGGTGAGGTGTCAAAGTAGTTCACCCCGTGCTCGATGGCATAGTCCACCTGGCGGTTGACCATCTCCTGGTCAATCTCTGCGTCATTGTCACGGCCAAAGGGTTTCCCGTTGGTAGCCGGCAGTCGCATCATGCCGTAACCCAGGATGGAGACTTTCTCGTGCGTCTTGGGGTTCTCACGATAGGTCATCTTGCCCACTGGCGGCTCCTGTGCGGCTTTTTTCTTGTCATCGCCCGTGGCGCAGCTCACGATGGCCGGGGCGGCAGCGGTGGCAGTGCCCAGTCCCAGCACCTTAAGAAACGAGCGGCGCGACAGCATCTTGCCACCATTGTTGTGATTTTGCTTGTTATCGTTCATCGTTGTGTCATGCTAGTGTAGTGATTAAAGCTGGCTGTGTACCTCATGACCCTCGACATAGATGGCACTGAAGGGCCGTGCCGGGCACACATACTCGCACGTGCCGCAGCCAATGCACATCGCACTGTTGACGGCCGGCACCATGGGAGAAGTGTCGTCCTGGGGGTTGCTGGGCACCATCATGATGGCTCCAGCCGGACAATGGCGGGCGCAGTTGCCGCAGGTCACACCGTCGGTCAGCACCACGCAGTTGTCCTTGACCCACACTGCATGTCCCACCATGGTCGATGACTTGTCGGCCACGGTGATGGGCTTGATGGCACCCGTGGGGCACACCGTGGAGCACTCGACGCACTCGGGGCGGCAGGCTCCGCGCTCAAAACTCAGCTCGGGCTGCATCAGTCGGGACGGGTCAGTCGAGGGGCGCAGCACTCCATTGGGGCACTTGGCCACACACAGCTGGCACGCGGTGCAGTGCTGTGCAAAGTTGCGGGCACTCACGCTGCCGGGCGGGGTGATGGGCGTCGTGCGCTCATAGGGTTTCTTGTCCTGGATGATGGCCAGTCCGCCGTCCACCTTCTTGGCCGCTTGTGCCAGGGCGACGTCGGCACCCACGATGGCCGTTCCCAGCAGGAAGGCGCGACGGCCCTTGTCGGGAGGCACTGGTGCGTTGCCATCGGCACTGGCTGCTGCTGATGCAACCCTGGGGTGGCCATAGTGCAGCGCACCATGGTTGCACTTCTCCAGGCAGTTGCCACAAGCCACACAGCGGCTATAGTCCACCGTGTGGGTCTTGAAGTCGATGCACGAGGCCTTGCAGTTCTTGGTACACAGGCTGCATGACTTGCACTTGTCGGCATCAAAATAGACCTTGAGCCACGAGAAGCGTGCCAGTTGCGCCAGGATAGTGCCCACGGGGCAGATGGTGTTGCAGTAGGTGCGACCGCCTCGCCATGCCAGCACAGCAATGATGATGAATGAGGCCAGGGCGATCAGGAACGTGGGCAGGCTCTTGATCCACACGTCCACGCTATAGAAAGCGTAGCTGTCCACTCTCGCGGCCACCGCTGCCAGCAGGTTATTGACCCATTGATAGAGCGGCAGCAGCAGGTTGGTCACCATGCGGCCGTAGCTGCTGTAGGGTGCCAGCAGCGCCACCAGCGAGTGAACACCGGCAACGAGTGCGATGATAAACAGTGCCAGCACGCCATAGCGTAGCCACCTCACCTCGGGACTGGCAGTGAAGCGGTTCTTCTTGCTCTTGCCGTGAATCCACGACACCAAGTCCTGGAAGATGCCCAACGGGCAGATGACCGAGCAGTAGATGCGCCCACAGATGAGCGTCAACAGCACCAGAGCCACGACGATGACCACATTCAAGCCGAGCAGTGCCGGCAGGAACTGGATGCGCGCTGTCCAGCCCAGATAGTGATGCAGCACTCCGCTCACATCAAGAAACAGCAGCGTCACCATGATCATCATGAGTGTGGCAAGTGTAATGCGAAATTTCCTTAACATAATCGTTGAAGTGATGTGAATAAATGATAATTGAAGTGCCAAAGATAATGAAAAAAAGCCATATTCTGGCCCTTGTCAGCTATTTTTTTACATAAAAGGGCGTGCCGGGAGCAATAGGTCTCCCGGCACGCGGCCTTTTTCTCAATCAGGGGAGAAAGTTTCCCCCCTCATCCTGTACTTGTGATGATCTTACTCCTCTACAGGGTCACTATTGTTCAGCATGTAGTCGATGAGCTCGGCCACATCGGCAATGGTGATAGCGCCATCGCTGTCCATGTCACCCTCCTCAACAAAGTCGCCACCATACAGCAGGTAGTCGATCATAGCGGTCACATCGGCAACAGTAACAGTGCCATCGCGATCCATGTCACCCAGTACAAACACGGGGTCGGGAGGAGTTACCCAGTTGCCGACGGTGAAGGGCACGGGATCGTTGAAGAACCAGTTCCAGTCATAGTTGTTGGGGAAGTAGGGCGACCAAACAACGACATAGTACTGTGTGCCCTCGGTCAGGTAATAAGAGCCGCTGATGTCGATAGTGGCCGTCTCATTCTCCTGCAAGTCCACCTGGGTGGTGTTGGCCGACGTGGCGACAGTATACTTGCCGTCCTTCTTGGTAGCAAGGGCCCAGCGGATGGTGCCCTGCCAGGGACCGCTCAGTGCCTTCACCTCAAACGAACCGCGCACGTCGTTGGCGGGCATGATGTCCTGGAGATAGGTAGTACCCGTCACAACGACACCACCGTTCTCACCCTCCTGGGCGGGACGGATGCCCATGATGGCATACTGGTCGGCGTTGAAGCCTTCCTTGTAGTCATCGTGCTCGTAGGGGGTGTCACCGTAGATGCGCGGTGACAGCAGGTCGAAGCTGAACCAGCTGTTGTATTCCTCGGGCTGGAAACCCCAGATCACGCGAACCCTGCCCTCGCTGTCATAGCCATCCATGACAAATGCGTGGCCAACGTGGGCATTCTGGGTACCGTCGTTAAGGACAGTCCTGTAACCAAAGTAGAGGACGGGACGTCCCTCATCAAGCTCGGTGTAAACCATCTCGCGCCAGTTCTGCTCAGCATAATTGGCCTTCTGCAAGAACTGGATGCCGGGGTTGTAGTCAAAGTAGGCAACCATACCCTTGATGATCTGGTCGTAGCTTACATTGGTGCTGCTGGTCGAGAACTTGGCATTGAAGGCGACAGCGATGTCATAAATCATCTGGGCGCAATCCTGCCAGCCCGATGAGGTCTCGCTGTAAGCGTTCTTCATGTTGCGGTACTTGTAGCTGTGGTTGAAGTTGGCGGTAGCAGTCTTGGTCTCGGTACCCAGCTCGTAGTGGAAGGTGTTGGAGCCATTGCCATAGGTGGGGTACTGCAGGCCCTTCATGATGTGAGCAAAGGCGATGGGCACGCAGCCTGCATAGCAATGTTCACCGTTATAAGTGGGGAAGTAGTTGTTGTAAGGACCAAACTGATGCCAGTGGGGACCCTCGCCATAGTCATTCAGGAACATGGGCTTTACACCCTCAGGATTCATCCTTAACGAGGGAGCCTGAGCACCGCTCTGAGCCTTCTGGGGGTGCTTGCGCAGCATTTCCAGATTCTTCTGGTAGGCCTCAAACATGATCTTCACGGGCTCGGGAGCCTGGTTGATGTCAAATGAGCCGCCATTGCTGTAAGCCAGGATGGGATCAGACAGGTCTTCACCAGCAACGATGACGTAGCCCTGACCGCCCTCACGGTTGAACACATAGTAGTCATTGGTGCCCTTCAAGCTCCTGGCCACATAGTCCAGGCGCATGGCTGCACCCTTAGAGGATTTGAAACTCGTCTGTGAAGACATGAACTGCTGAGCAATACCCTTTGCCTGATCGGGAGTAATGCTCCTAGCGTCAGCACCCTGTGAAAACATTGCACAGGCTGCCATTAACAATAAGAATTTCTTCATAACCATTAAAATATCTGTTAGAATTAAAAAATGAATGCAAATGGTATGTTATCTGCTTTATTTGGTAAATAATTGCAAACAAATCAAGAATCGAGTATGATCTTTCATTCACTTTCATTAAAGCTGCAACATGAACGTTCTCATCCTTGCCTTGCTGTGCTAAACGGCTGCAAAATTAGCCTTTTTGTGCGGAAAATCAAAGAAAAAACAAGATTTCTTATAATAATTCATCATTTTGCAGGATGGATTCTCCTGTTGCCTGTTTGCATGATGTTTCATGATGGAGTCGATGCGATTCACATGAAAAAAATGAACACCCCGTTTCACAACGCGATGTTCATTTAGGATGAATAGTATTAATATTTCCAACTTTGAGTGCAAAGGTACTGCCATTCGGTGAATCAGCCAAAAATATAATGCAAAAAATTGTTATTTAAAGTTAACTGATTTCGGTAGTGCTATTCACAATGATAGGGAACCCCGTGTGGAATTCCCTATCGGTAATTCAGGATGAGAAGTGCTCACCTGTTTGCAAGCGTCAATATCTTGCTGAATAACAAGATTTTATTGGCTTTAGCGGTTCGAGAGGCTATCAGGTGAATCACTTGTTGAGCAGCATGTCGATAATTTCGGTAACATCGGCAATCGAGATATTGCCATCGCTATCCACATCGGCAGCGAGGAGGTTCAGTCCCGTTTCATCGCCATACAGCAAGTAGTCGATCAAGGTAACAGCATCGGCAATGCCCACAACGCCATCATCGTCCACGTCACCCAGGAGCACCTCGGGCGTCCAGGTGGCCTCATAGCACACCTCGATGTCGTCGATGAAGCAGTACTCGGTCGAGCTGCCAGACGTCTCCTTGATGCGCAGCATGATGGGCACATCGGTGGGCAGATTGGCAACAGTGGCCGTGGTGGTGCTGCCAGCAGCGACATAGATGTCGTAGGGGTAAGAATCCAGCCCTCTCCAGCGCTTGCCGCCATCCTTGCTGTACTGTGGTGTGATCATCACGCCCGTCGAGGTGGGGTTGAAGATCTTGAAGCGCACCACCTTGGGAATCTTGTTCAGGTTCTCGATGGTGTTGAGGTAGCTGCCGTTGCGCATGGCCACGACATGACCCTCGCCCACCTGGGCCGTGTCAACAACGGCACAGCTGTAGAAGTCCCAGGTGGCATAGTTGCCCACCACGCCACGCTCGTTGAGCGTCGCAGCCACGGGCATCTTCTCAAAGTCCTCGATGGAAACCTTGGAGTTATCCTTCACCACATCCAGGGTGATGATGCTGTCGGCCTCGGTAATGTTGACAAAGGCATAGCGGCTCATCTTGCCGTCCCAGGTGCACAGGTTGGGAAGGGAGATGTTGGTGATCGAGGTGACTCCTGAGACGCCGGGGAACGGGTCATTGTAACTGTCGCTCAAGCCACTGAAGTTGGCACGCAGCAGCTCGCAGTACATGTGGTTGGGGTCAGAATTGACCAGGTTGTTCTCCCATACATCGACATTGGTCGAATCGATGCGCCAGATGAGCATGCCGGGACCAGCCAAGTTCCTGTCCCACTTGATGCGCTGGCGGTTCTCGATGATGAAGTACTCACCCTGGTTGGCCGTGTTCATGCGGTAGCCGGTATTCTCCTTTTCCAGGGCAGGAATCGAAATGGTTCCCTCGCCCTCGATGAGAGAAGGCTGCGCAAACCCCAGTGCATAACGCTCAAACAGGCTGTATCCAGCAGGATTGCGGCCGTTGTTGCTCCTGAAGCCACTGGCCATGACAGACCACGTCATGGGGTGCTGACGGTTAACGCCGCCACTGCCGTCACTGTCGGCGTCATAGAGGTCGGGCAAGCCCAGCACGTGGCTAAACTCGTGGCAGATGGTGCCGATACCCGCAACGTTGTTGTAGTTGATGCGGTACTCGTCCTCCTCACCAGTCATATTGGTCGAGCAGGCATAGAGCCTGAAGTTCACGCCATCGAGCACGGGCGAATCCTCAAAGTCCTTCATGTGAGGCCACAGGTAGTCACGATTGTTGGCCGAGACATCCGATCCATGGCCAGCGACAAGGAAGAACACCATGTCGGCTGTGCCGTCCTCATCGGTGTCATACTGGCTGAAGTCCACCTCGGGGTCAAGTGCCTCGAGTGCGGCAAAGAAGATAGAGTCGCAGCGGAACTGATGCGCGTCGGTGCAGGCAAAGTCCACATCCACCGGACCCAGGATGTCGAAGTGCGGGTCAAACTGATGGAAAGAGTTGTCGTAATAATAATCACGAACGCTGCCCATCGCCTCAATCTTGGTGCCAAAGGGGAGTGAGAAACCCTGGTAGTCATGGCTGTTGACCATGGCCTCGTAGAAGTCAACCGGCGTGTAGTTGCTGGGAACATAGTCATCAAACTTCCTGTCGGTGTAGTTGATCAGGACAATCAGTCCACGGAACTTGTCATAGTCCATGTGGCCACCATGCCCCACGCCGCGCAGCAGATTGTTGCGGTGGTTCAACATCTTCTTGCCACGCTCCACCATGGCAGGACTGGTCAGCCCCCTGGGCACACTTGCCAGAAAGGCACGGTCGGCAGCAGTGCGATTGTCGCGAGCGATAAAATCGCTGGAAACCAGCTGGTCACCGGCAATGCGGGCATAGGTGTAATAGCCAGCGTCATTCTTGACCACGGTGTAGCCGTCGCTCGTTGTCAAGTAGTTGAAAAACTCATCACCATGCAGCACCACAGTGAGTTTTGAGCCATCGGGCTGTGTCACCAGTCCAGGAGTCGGATCGGCAGGGACTGCATGGGCCATCAGGCACAACAATCCACAAACAAGTACTAACAATTTTTTCATAATCACATTTTTTAGATTTATAGAACAAATGGAAACTCAATTAATTATCCAAGTCAATGTAGTGGTTAACACAGCCCTCTGGTATAGCTCTTATTGCTGCATGATGACAGTAATGAGCATGTTCACGTCGCTGATGTTGATGATGCCGTCATGGTTCAAGTCGGCAAGCCTTGTGATCGATCTGCTGGCATTACCGTTCAGGATCATCTCGATCATCTGGTTCAGGTCGCTGATGTTGACCAGGCTGTCCTCGTTCAGGTCACCCACAACGGGTTGCGGCCAGTAGTTTTCATAGTACACCAGGATGTCATCCAGGAAGCAAGGCGACTTGGCGTGGCCTGCCGTCTGGGCGATGCGAATCATCACGGGCGCATCGGTGGGCAATGCAACCGACACAGTGGCCTCTTTCCCAGCATTGACCGTGACCTGGCCGTCGGCATTCCTGGTCCACGTCTGGCCATCGTCAACCGATGTGTAGAGCAGGAACTTGGCCGTTGTTGTCGTGGGGTTATGGATGGTATACTTCATCAGGTAGGGTACCATGCTCAGCGGGAAGGAGGTGGCCACCTGGCTGGGTTTCTTCATCGCAACAGCATGGTTGCCGTCCTCGCGGGTAGCAATAGCACACTTGGTGAAATCCCACTGGGCGTAAACGCCTTGCGCCGCTTTCACATTCTCATCGTCGGAAATAGGCAGTAACTCAAAGTCCTCAACGATGGTCTTGATGGCGGTGTCGAGTGCGGCATTGAAGTTGATGACTCGATTGCGCTCGGTGATGTCGTTGATGACATAGTTGCTCAACTTCTTGTCCCACGACATCAGGCCAGGCTTGGAGAAATTGGTGATCGATGTCACGTTGTCAGAGCCAGGGAAAGGGTCACTGCCGCTGTCGCCACCCCTGTAGCTGGCACGCAGCAACTCATAGCACATGTGGTTGGGATTGCAGTTCACCTCGTTATACTCCCAGATGCGGGCATTGGTCGAGTCCACATGAGCTACCAGCATGCCATGTCCAGGCAGGTAGCGATCCCACTTGCCCGACTGCCGGTTCTCTATCAGGAAGAACTCGCGGTCCCGCTGGGTGTTCAAGCGGTAACCCACGTTGCTCTCGTCCAGGGGTTGAAGGGAAATGTCCCCTGTCTTGTCAATGACTACGGGCTGGGAGAATCCCAGGGCATAGCGTTCATACAGGCTGTATCCCACTGGATTGCGGCCAAAGTTGTTGCCGCTGCCTCCAGCCATGATGGACCACTCTCCAGGATCTCGGCTCTGGCCTCCACCCTCATCATAGTCGGTGTCATACAAGTCGGGCAAGCCCAGCACGTGTCCAAACTCGTGGCAGAAGGTGCCAATGCCGTTCACGTCCCTGTAGTTTGACTTCTCCCATCCAGCAATCTCGGTGGAACAGGCATACAAGTCAAAGGCCACACCGTCCAGCATCGGAGCCCGATACAGGTAAAACATGTGAGGCCACAGGTAGTCCTCGTTGTTGCCGCTGTAGTTGGATGACAGGCCAGCGACCAGGAAGAAAACCATATCGACATAGCCGTCGCCATCGGTGTCATAGTCGCTGTAATTGACCAGCGAATCGGCGGCAGCCAGTGCAGCATGGAATATCGAGGCTGAATTGTTTGTCCCATGATGGTCAGTGGAGTTATAGTTGACATTGACGGGACCCACCACGTCAAACTTGGGGTCAAACATCTTGTTGGAGTTGTCATAGAAATAGTCCCTCACACTGCCAGTCATGCTCACGCGGCGGCCGTTCAGGGTATATCCAGTATAGTTGTGGGTATTGACCATATCGCTATAGAAGCCGCCTGGATTGGACATGGAGAACTTCTTGTCGGTGTAGTTAACCAGGATGATCAGACCGCGAAAACGATCATAATCCATCATGCCATCGGAACCCACACGTCTCATGGCCGCATTGCGGCTGTTGAGGCGGCGAGCCCCTGACTGAGCGGCAAGGCGGTCATTCAGGCCGCGGGGGATGCTGGCCAGTGCAGCCAGCTCTGCACCACTGCGGTGTGACTGGTCATGGGCAACAACGCCACTCGACACCAGTCGACCGTCAGACTCTTGACGGGCATAGGTATAATAACCCTCTTTATCCTGGAGCAGCGTGTAGCCGTCAAGGGTGGTGTTGACATGAAAAAACTCGTCGCCACGCAGGCACACGGTCACGATCGAGCCATCGGGTTGAGTCACCTTCACAGGCGTGGGGTCAGCAGGGATTGCGAGTGCCGATAGTGACAGCAATCCCAGCATTGCTGAAAGTAGAAAGTTGCGTAAAATCATTGCTTCAAAAAAATAACACTAAAAAAATATCAATAAATAGATTTCGGGAAACAACCGCGATGTGGCCATCATTGGTGAGGGGGAAACATGATTGTCCCCATCGATGATGTGTGCATTTCACAATTGTCCCCCGAAATCTATCTGGTTACTGTGATTGAGAACGGATGGCGCAAGCATCATGGCTTGCCCACTGGCGAGTGATTACTACCCGTTCATGATAATGGAGATAATCAAGTTCACATCCGAGATGTTCACCTGACCATCGCTGTTCACGTCACCCGCAGTATCGGTCTTGCCTGATAGAATCATGTTGATGACCGCATTGATATCACTGATGTTGACCTTGCCATCACCGTTCACGTCACCAGTCAGGACGGGAGCATTCTCATTATAATACAAGGTGAAGTCATCCACATAGATGGGCGAATTCTTGTTACCGCCCACCTGACTGATGCGGAAACGCACGGGTGTGGAGGAATCAAGCGACAAGTTCCAGTAGCACATTCCCGTGGCCTTGGCAGGCACCTCGGCCGCAACGCCTCCTGACGGTGTCAAGGCCTTGGTCCAGGCACCACCATTTATCGAGTAGTCTAGCTGAATCCTGGCCGCCGTGCTCGTGGAATTAAAGACAGTTAATTGGGCCATATAGAAGTTGTTGCTCACGTCGGTCACGGTATAGAGCTGGCTGGGGAGTTTCATCAGCACACTGTTATTGCCGTTGGAAAGGCCCTCACCTGGAGCCCTCACACCCGACTTGACAAATGTCCAGCTGGCCAGCTGTCCGGCAACGTCAGCGTCTTCGATACTGGTGCTGACAGGCATGGTCTCAAAATCTTCAATCAGCTTGAGTTGGTCTCCGTCCTTGGTCACGACAAAGTTGATGATTCCGTCCTTCTCCTGGATGCCAACGATGTTGAACTCATTAGGTTGTCCTGCCCATGTCTTGAGGTTAGGGTAGGTCTCATTGGTGAGCATGGGGTTGCCCGTCAATCCAGGGAATGGGTCGCTACCATTGTCACCACTCGTGGCGTTGCCGGCGCGCAACATCTCAAAGTAGTTGTGGGCAGGGTTGCAGTTCACCGTATTGTTGGCCCACACGTTGAAGTTGGTGCTGTCCACGCGGGTAACAATCATTCCGTGACCAGGAATGTAGCTGTCCCAACCCGTGCGCTGGCGGTTCTCGATGGTGAAAAATTCGTTCTTGACTGGCGTGCGCAGCAGGTAGCCCGTGCGCGAGGTATTCACGGCTTCCAGGCTGTAGGTGCCAGCCTTGGTGATAGTCTTGGGCTTAGCCCAGCCCAGGGCATAGCGCTCATAGAAGGTATATCCCGCTGGAGTGCGGCCATAATTGTAGTCCGAGCCG
>Ga0247611_10008373_pt1 | contig 12757 bp, 13 predicted proteins | sample 177DNAGHGhighgp2_FD_192422 | JGI IMG/M metagenome (GOLD analysis project Ga0247611, IMG submission 192422) | Sheep rumen microbial communities from Palmerston North, Manawatu-Wanganui, New Zealand - 1770 DNA GHGhigh gp2 | ecosystem: Host-associated > Mammals > Digestive system > Stomach > Rumen... | reverse complement strand
TATCCGCTACTTAGAGGGGTCTGGCTTCTGACCGGACAATTTCTCCTTCAATTTATTTTGCAAAGGTATACAAAAAATTCAATATAACATACGAGAGGGGTACGGCGAAGCCGGGGGGTATGTATCCCAAAACAAATACAGAAAGTCCTTATAGGTAGAAGAAAAATTCGTGCTGGCTCCGCCAGCGGTATACATACCTCGCCACTGCAGTGGCACCCCTTTCTAAAGGGGAGAATGGTATGTCAAAGTTTATTGTTGGCCAGTTTTTTCCGCAGGGCGGCGATTTCTGCTTTGAGGAGGCGATTTTCCTCTTCGAGGGCCTGCATCCTACTATCTTGTTGTTGGCGGTAAGAGGTGCGGGCGGCATGCATCCGTTCCTTTACGCCCCCCTCAGTCACAAACCTACTCTCCAAGTGATGCAGATAGGAGTCGGCCATCTTGTCGGTAATATGGCAAAGGGTGATGGCCATGTTGCAGAACTCCTCGGCCGATAGGGTCTCCGCCAAATGGCAGTAGTCGTCGCTGGTGTTATGCTCCCGGCAGAAGGCCAACATCTTCTCAAAACGCGGGTGCTTTTTGTCCCAAAGAGGCAGGGAATGTTTTTTCAGATAGTCCTCATAGTCCTCTCTCAGCTCCTGAAGGCTGGCGCGTCCCACGTTCACCAGTTTCACTTCTGTCTCGCTGCTGGTCATGGCTGCCTCGCTGCCCTCCACTATATTCTGCTTGCCGCTACGTGCAGCCTGGGTCATCTGGTCGACGGTGCGGTCGCCATAAGGCGGAAGGAAACGCTTACAGAACCTGTCGGTCAGAACAACCAAGACATCGCTTTTCTGATAAAGGTGAAGGTTCCTGTAGTCCGGCACTCGGCGGAAGATGCTGTTTTGCTGGGTGGGCATGGGGTTGATTTTTTTAGTTTAAATAGTATTTCTAGTATGTCTAGTATTACTAGTCATACTAGTTTTACTAGCCATACTAGAAATACTATTATTCATTGCTGTTTACCACAACTGGGCGCGCAGCTCGGGTGCCAGATACATGGCGCAGCCGGGCTGTATACCGAAGGCTTCGAGGAACTCGGTGACGTGCGGCAGTGTAGCATTCACACGGTTCTCGGCCAGACTGTGAACGTCGGCAGCGGTGAGCTGCAGTTTCATTTCCTCACGGATGTTGCTGGCCCAAACACCGGCATAGGCCAGGAAGAAGCGCTGGGCGGGAGTGAATCCGTCCATCTTCTTCTCGTTCACTTGACGTTTCTTCAGAGCATTCTGCAAAGCCTGATAACTGATATGCAGACCGCCGTTGTCGGCTATGTTCTCACCCAGTGTGAGCTTGCCGTTGGCATAGACCTCGGGGTCGTCGCTAATCTTGACTTTATTGAACCAGTCAACCAGCACCTGTGCGTTCTTCTGGAAGCGGGCGGTATCTTCGGCCTCCCACCAGTCGTTCAGGTTGCCGTTCTTGTCGTAGTGGCGGCCCTGGTCGTCGAAACCGTGGGTCATCTCATGACCAATCACCACTCCAATGGCACCATAGTTGAAAGCATCGTCGGCATTCATGTCGAAGAAGGGTTTCTGCAGGATACCTGCGGGGAAACAAATCTCGTTGGTAGTGGGGTTGTAGTAGGCGTTGACCGTCTGCGGAGTCATGCCCCATTCGGTCTTGTCCACAGGTTTGTCAATCTTCGACACCATATAGGCGATGTCGAACTGGTTGCTGCGGATAACATTAGCGAAGTAGCTGTCGTTCTTGATTTCCAGGCCACTATAGTCGCGCCACTTGTCGGGATAGCCCACCTTCACCATAATGGTGGAGAGTTTTTCGATAGCGCGCTGTTTGGTGCCCTCGCTCATCCATTGTGCATCGTGGATGCGCATGGCGAAAGCCTCTTTCAGGTTGTTCACCATCTCAACCATGCGGTGTTTGGCGGCAGCGGGGAAGTAACGCTCCACATAGAGCTGACCCAAAGCCTCGCCCATGGCACCGTCAACCGTGTTGGTTACACGTTTCCAGCGGGGACGAATCTGCTCGGCACCGCTGAGAGTGCGGCCGTAGAACTCGAAGTTGGCATTCACGAAATTGCTGCTCAAGTAGCTTGCAGCCGAGTTGATAACATTCCAAGCATAGTATGCCTTGACGGCTTCCAGACTCTTGGTCTCGTTCAGAGCCTTGCCCACCTCTTGGAAATACTCGGGCTGGCACATGTTGAAACTTGTGAGCTCGGGCAGACCGATTTCGGTGAAATAGGCCTTATAGTCGATGCCGGGGGCCTTGATATTGGCCGTATCCAAGGTCATCTTGTTGTTGGTCTTGAAGGGGTCGCGGTTGGTCTCATTGTCATACTGGGCTTTGGCCAAACGGGTTTCAAAATCCATCACCATCTTGGCCAGCTGGGCAGGAGTCTTGCCGCTCATCTTGTCGTAGCCGGCATTGGCAAACTGGGTCTCCATCAACTTGATGTAAGCCTTGCGCAACTCGGGCTCTCGACCTTTGCTCTCAAGATAGTAGTCGCGCTCGCCCATCCCGATACCGGTTTGATAGAACCATGCAATGCACATATTGGCATCGGAAGCGTCGGCCTCGTTGAACATGGCAAAGAACGGGTTGATGCCAATGCCATGCAGACGGCGCATCTCGGCCTGCGACTCGGCGGTGGTCTTCAATGCGGCAATCTCTTCCAGATAGGGCTTGATAGGTTCAACACCCTGCTGCTCGATAGTGGCGGTGTCCATACCCACCTTATAGAGGGTGGCAATCTTGTCGCCATAGCTGCCGGCGGCGTTCTGCGTGTTGACAAGCGAGTCGATGAGAGTACGCAGCTGCTCCTGGTTGGTCTCGGCCAACACGTCGAAAGCGCCATAGCGGCTGTGTTCGGCATCCAGCGGGTGGGCCTTAAGCCAGCCGCCGCATGCATAGTGATAGAAATCCTCGGCAGGGTCGAATGTAGTGTCGAGGTTGTCCAAATTGACACCCGAGCTCAGCTCGGAACCTTTGTTGCACGATGTCGCTGCAAAGAGTGATAGTGTCATGATTGCTAATAAGGTTTTTTTCATTTGTTGTTTATATTAATAATTTTAGCCTATTTTAATGTTATGAATACTGTTGCAAATACCACATGTTTTAACAAAATTCAAGTACATTTTGCAACAAGAGCAATTTGATATTTAACATATCTAATATAAATTCATTAGTCACAATAATTGCAATTGCCATACAGACGAGCGAACCCCAAAGGACATACTCGGTCATCTTGGTCTCTTGTCCCTCCTTTTAAGTCTACGAAACGGAAATAATCTATCCCCATCAGTAACTGATATATTTGTGAAGTCAACGTTATCACCTGTTACAAACCCTACCAATCCCATGTACTAATTTTTTTGCAAAAGTACGTTTTTTTTTCGGATTATCAACAATAATTCATCGAATAGCCCAAATCAATCGATAGGATTTGTGACAGACAAAGCCAGCTTGCCGTTCCGAACCCAAGTAACGTCATGGAACATATAGAAATGCTTAGATGTCATTGATGGTCCGTAAAAAATGATAAAAAAGAGAAGCCGTTCTGCTGACCGACTTGGGTTTACCCAAAATCCCTACAACACTAATTTACAGAAAACCATAATCACACAATTCAACCCAACCCCAATTTCCCCATTTCAGTCCCAGCTTCGCTTTCTCTTCACCTCATGCTAAGCTCATAGTAACCCCTTCTTAACTTCTGGGATGGAGAAAAACTTGTTATGAGTCAAGAATGGAGTTAACTGGAAATGGAGGTGAATAGAATGAACTGATAGGTTAGATAAATACGGATAAGAATATGTTTATCAACATAATTGCACAATGATAAAACAGGTCGACAAGGATGATAAAAGTGCTGACATGAGAGGAGCGAATATGAATCGGAAAGAAAAAAATGTATATTTGCAGTCTAAAACAATCTGTCATGGAGGAAAACATCAACAAGAGAAACAGCCAGATACGTGTATCACGGATGGATAAGGTGCTGGAGAGATTCGGCATCAAGACACACTAGGTAATGCTGATGGACGCATTTGTGGGAGCGGATTTTCCTGTAAAGGCGGTGAAGAGAATGATGTTCGGCGTGGGATTCATGTCGGATGTGGTGCTGATGCTGAAGGAGTCGGTACACCTGGACAACCACAAAGGCAACGACCTGCTGATGAAACGGTACATGGATGCAGTCAACAATTTCCACAAGCATTCGGACAAGGGGAATTACATACGCGCGGGCGTATGCCTGCACACGATAGGTGATTTCTATGCCCACACCAATTATATAGACCTGTATAGCCAATACGCCATGGAACACGGTTTATCGCTGGCGTTGATGGATTTACACACCTTTGCCGAGATGAAGGACAATCCAGACTTTATGGCCTTTGCCACAAGCAAAGGGGTACTGCGGACAGGGACGTATGGACTGATTAGCGACTTGATAGAGAAGATATTCAAAACAAAACCAAAACCCGGTTCGCACACGGTGATAAACCTCGATTCGAACAAATCAATCAACGGTGGAAAACCCTTTGCACCGGGTACAAACTACACCAAACACGAGGCCGCAGTGCGAGCGGCCTACGAGGACTGCCGCGACTTGCTGCAAAGAATAATGTAGCCGGGCAGCATTGAGAGAGTTTATACGGGATATGGATTACAACACGTTGTAAAGCAGCGACGGGGACTTTCGCACCGCATTCTGTTATCGGGCGGAAAGCCTACGGTATTCGCGGCGGGCTTTTTTCATCAGCCGTTGAAAACGTTTGTCGGCATGGAGGCGCGCCACGGCGGCACTGGCAGCCAGACGGCCTGCATCCACATCGCTTTGCCAATGGTAGCCGGCAATGACACGACTTTGCCCATACATATAGCCTCGGGCCAGGATGGTGTCTGCCCTGTCAGGATTTAATTCTGTCAGCAGTAACGCTGCGCTCCAGCCCTCGATGGTGTGTCCCGAAGGATAAGAACCATTGTTTCGCAACTCCTCCTCGTCTTGCGGGTAGATAGTGGGCTCGTTGTAATAGACGTATGGGCGTGTGCGGTGGTAGAAGTCCTTGGGCAGCTTGCCCACCATGTCGGTGGAGATGAGCCCCACGTAAAGCATCCAATAGATGGCAGGAGTGGTCTCTTTCGAGATTGTCATACCGAAAGGCTCGCTAAACTCGCGGCATATACAGTTTATGCTCCAGTCGGCGTCCCTTACTGCTATGGCCAACCGCGCAGAGTCCAGCCGCTGTTCCTTGCCCCAGCGGTATTGCGACTGGTCGTATGCAAAGGCGGCCGAACCGCTGTCGGGAGGTGGCGGGAGAAAATGGATGGGGTTTGGCATCTGCTGAGGTGTGAGCAATGGGAGTGGCTCTTGCGAATGGACAATCAGTGCCACCAATAGCAATAGGATGAGAAAGAGGGTTCTTTTCATTGGTCAAATAATCATATTACAAATAACGCTTAGGCTCAGTCCCTTCGACGCAGGCGTAGAGCTCTATATACTCCTTGGCGGGGCTGGAGTTGATTTTGGGCAGCAGGACCTCTTCTATCTGAAAGAAGCCCACCTCAGCCGACATATGGACAAAGATTTGGATAGGGAGCACGTCACCTTTACGAATCAACACACGGTCGATAGAGTTGGCGGAATACTTATGGATGTCACCCATCTTGGGGGCAGAGTGTATCACGATGGGCACTCGTGCACGCCCTTTGGTCATGTCGCAGCCATCAGCAATGAGAATGATGCCCGCCTCAATGGAATGGACCTTACGGGTGCCCATGTGGCCGAGAATGCCCTCCATGGCGGTGGAACGGATAACAACACGGCGCATCAAGTCGCGTTCGTCAGGCAGATTCTTTTGCAGTATGCTGTCGATGATGTTGTAGGCCAGGATGCCTGAGTATAGTTCATGGTCCTGACGGCCGATAGTCATACCAAAGTCGTGACAGAACGATGCGAGGACAACGGCAGTGACGCTGTCGTCGAACGTGCCCACTTGCTCTTTCTGGAGACTGGTGGGGATGCCGGCGGTGTACAACAGTTTGAGCATTCGCAAGGCATTGTGGCAAACCGTACGCATGTGCACAGGGCCGTGATCGTTGAAGCCGAGTCGAGTGATGGACACCTTGTTGGCATAGTCCTGCACTGCTTGTATTTCCTTGTTGTTGATGAGGTCGTTGATGACGTGAAGCGGCAAGTTGTCCTCCTCTGGTGTGATGTCTACAAGCTCCTGCGTCAGACGCATCAACCACTGCTCGACAGTTATTTCTTTAGGTGATTTCATGGTGCAAAGATACACAAATATTATCACATCGCGAAAAAAACATTTCCGAGTGCACGGCTATTCCATCAAAACAGCACATAGAAAAAGAGGATGCCCCAAGCGGACATCCTCTTTCTGAAAAGGATATAAAGGGGACTTCTATAAATCACCCCGAAGGGGTGAGATATGAATAACACCGTACAAGCCGAAGGCGCAGTGCGGTGATTGTCAGTAGCTACTGATGCGTCCCGATAGGGACGCGACACACTAGCAGATTAATAGAACCTGCTTAAATATGGTCTTTGCAACAAAACCCTTAGGCAGGGTTGCAGCAACAGGTATGGATAGCGTCAGGTGTTACGATTTGATGCCTTTGATAGTGTGAAGTATCTGACGGCGGAGGCTTATGGGAACCACGGACGAAAGCCCGTTTCGGAGACTGGTGCGATAAAGGGAAATATTCATTCCGGGCCACACACGCTCACCCTCCTGGGCAGCACCCAGATGGTAGAGAGCATCGCACAGGGTTGTGTATTTCTTGATTACAGCATGATCCACTAATCCGTTGAGGGTCTCCCAGATGCCTACTGACTGGGTGTTCTCAATGGGGTTGAAACAACCCTTGTACCAGACACGGCAGCCTATCACCGGGATGTCGTACTTAATAAGCCATGCCTTGACCCAAGAGTCGTCACACTTACAGCAATACAAGGTCCGTTTCCACCTGTGGCGGAGGACATCGGGTGGCAGAAGCCCTGGAGCGAAACAGCACAATCCGCTATAAAACTCATTCTGATGGGAAGGCTCGGGAATATAAGTCTCGTGTGACCACTCTCCCTGCTTGTAGATGGACCGTCGTCCATAGTAGCAGACGACCGTGCGGGGATAGGCCAAGGAATAGGCCAGTAGGGTCTCGACATAATCTTCGGGATAATAAAGGTCGTCGTCAATCATCAGGTTATAGCCGTCGCCGTAGTACTTGAAAGCCTCCCAACGTTTGTGGCAATAAGTGTTGCCACGCACCCAGCGTACTTCGTCGAGCAGATGATTGTCGAGACATTCCTGAACGTGCTGTGGTATGGTATGATGGTACTCTGAGATGGAGAGCCAACAGATGATTTTCGTAGGCTTGAAGGTCTGGTGAGAAAAATGGGACAGCATGGTTGGGACAACCATTTCGCGCTTCTTCCAAGTGGTGAAATTGACATACACAGGGGTAGAAAAGCCCTCTCTCAGACTCTGCCGCATGCTTTCTACTGTTTCATTTTCTGTCATCTGACCTTTATCTCTAACGATTATTGATACTGCAAAAATACAAAAAAATATCTATTAAATCCAAATCGATATTTAGAAAGGAAATATCGACTGGATGGGAGTCAAACAACCTATTGGGATATAAAAAAAAGGAGCACCCGAGTGGATGCTCCCTTTATATTATTTGCTCTCCACGAGAGTGGGGCTGAACCCCTGCTTTGGGGTCGGGGTTCTAAGTCTCGCGGCTTAGTACATGCCGCCCATGCCGCCCATGCCGAGATTAGCGGGCATCAGGGCTCGGGTTCCTTGATGTCGCACATCACGCACTCGGTAGTCAGCAGCATGCCGGCAATGCTGGCAGCGTTGTAAATATATCGAAAAAAACTAAGACGACTCATGTCCATATTATTATTAGGGATGAGTAACGTCAGCGTTTCTTAAAAAAACCTTTGAGTTTCTCAATTACGGATTTGGAGTTGGATCGTTCTTTGTTTTCAGAAAGTGTTAAATTGTCTGTTCTGATCTGTGACGCAGAGGATGCTTCGAGTTTCAATATCCGAGATTTTATAGAACCTTCATTTCGACCGAATTTTTCCATCATCTCGTTGATACTGGCACCATCCCGATGCATCTGTAAAAGTGTATCGTCATCTTCAGTAGTCCATTTGGAATATGCGTTTATGTGCAATTTTTTTTGAATATCCATATAGGATTTCACAACAGTCTCTCTTTTGCAATATCGTACACGCATGATGTCATCGGTACCTCCTTTGCAGAGTGTCAATATTTGAAGGTCGGCAAGGTCAATGTTCTCACCGACACCAATCTCGCTGTCAGATGTTAAAGGAAAATAGCATTGCCCACCCCCTTTCATGTAGAAACATACTGATTTCCCAAATTGATTTGCAACAACAACAGCATCCATGACTGATTCTGTCTCTTCATCCGTAAAAGAGCGTTCTTCTTTTACAATCCACCCGCTTTGTGTCGAATTAAGAATTGTTTTTTCTTCTGCTATCGATTGTTGAATGTTGTAGAATACAGCAGCTATTAATTTGTGATGCCATCCTCCATAATCAAGTCCTAACGATAATGTCAAAAAGATGTTTTCAGCTTTCTGTAATATGCATGGATTTGCCCGATAGTCATCAAGAAATACAGGGTCTGTTACGGGAAAATCGTATGTCACACCACAATGGGTTATTTTCATACGAATCTTTGGCTTTTCCCAATTATTATCAGTATATGTACTGACGTTCGCTGGACGAATAAGCATCAAAGAATATGCATCAGAGAAGGTTATATCTGATGGAATTGCCTTTCCATGATTGAAAAAAATAGTGTTATGAACACAATCAACAAATTTAGAAAGTAAGTCTATCGAAGGTTTGATTTGTCCGCACGCCACCATATTGAAATAATGAACGTCTTCAATATGTATTACTTTGGGGCATGGGGTTACATCTGAAAGTTTGACGATTGAAAAGTATTTAATTTTGGATGCTATATAGTTGGGGATTTCTCCATAAGCCGTATTTGCAATGGGTCTAATCCATTTGGGAGATCCATTCTCATCTTGTAAAATGGACCAATCATTTGGAGAATTGAATAATACCTCGATTCCTGCAATGCATCTACCGCCTCGTTTGTACGAATTGGCAAGACAAATGAAGTACTTATCCATGGTTAAATCAAGTGAATTATTGTAACATCCTCTTTGCTGTGTTTTTGCATATATTCTGCCAATAGTCTTCGATGGCAATTCTCAGGGGTGTCCTCGCTACAGAGGAAACTGGCACAGTCGAATTTCTTTATTCCGTACTTCTGGAGAATATTCCTCTCTGTTAGCATTTTCGTGTATATCTTCTCATATTCAATCCATGACACTTCGTTTTTATGCCATTTATCGAGCAATTCCTTGGTAGGAGCAAAATCGACAATATGAGTGTAAGGAATATGGCATATTTCTTTTGCGAAAAATGCGAGATCGCTACCTTTGGCAAAACCTGCCAACTGGCTACTATTACCTATTCTAACATCCACCAACTGTTTTACATTGTTGCTTCGAAGTAAATTAAAAAACTTCTCCGCACTCTTTTTGGTAAAGCCAATAGTATAAAGGGTAATCATGGTTAGTCAATTTCTATCAACTCATTTTGTGGCTTATATCCAATTTCTTTGTTTTTCAACCGGTATGCATCTTTCCTTTGGTCCTCTTCTGTGTATGAACCAAACATCAAGTCGACTTCTGGCAAGTGATATTTCTTTGAATGCATATATGTTTTAATCATCACCTTTTCAAGTGATTCATGGGATGCAAGTTTGGCATCTTTTAATATATGTTGTACGTCAACACCAGTGTCATAAAAGTATCGAGATACTAAGGCGAAACGATGACATTCCAATGGGTCCGCTTCGGAACACATAAAAGCTATTCGATAACCTTGTTCCTGTCCGCGGAGGATGCGTAGTACACCAGCTGTAAAGGATGGAGTTTTTGCAGCCAATTCAAAATCAACTTGACCATTTTCTCCAATACTATCTATGCGTCGAGCTCCAAACTCTGCACCAAAATGAAGATATTGGATATTGTTTTCTAGCAGAAAACTTTTTAGGTTTTCTTGGTTGAATTGAGGTGAGTATTTGCTGGCGGGAACACTGCGCACATCAACTATACAATTTATGCCATAAACCATTATCAATGCTAGAAATTCTTCTAGTGTTTGATTCGAGTGACCAACGCTATATAATGTTTTCTGCATTTTTATTTTTTTTGCAAAGATACAACTATTTCTTTATATGACAAAAAAAAGATAAAGGGTGCTTGTAGCACCCTTTATTTCAGAAGTTTTTACAAAATCAATATCTTTCGGCCACATAGGACGAGGGTATGTTTTTTAGTACATGCCGCCCATGCCGCCCATGCCGGGATTAGCGGGCATCGGGGGTTCGGGTTCCTTGATGTCGCACATCACACACTCGGTAGTCAGCAGCATGCCGGCAATGCTGGCAGCGTTCTGCAGGGCCACACGGGTCACCTTGGCGGGATCGATAACACCGCTCTGGAAGAGGTTCTCGTACTTCTCGGTGCGGGCGTTGTAGCCGTAGTCGCCCTTGCCGTTCTTCACCTCGTTGACAATCACAGAACCTTCGAGTCCAGCGTTCTCGACAATCATGCGCAGAGGCTCCTCGATGGCGCGGTGGATAATATCGATACCGAGTTTCTCATCCTCGTTGGCGGGAGTGAGGCTCTCCAGTTTCTGAGCGGCGCGGATAAATGCCGTACCACCACCGGGGATAATACCCTCTTCAACAGCAGCGCGGGTAGCATGCAAAGCATCGTCAAAGCGGTCTTTCTTCTCCTTCATTTCCACCTCTGAAGCGGCACCGACGTATATCACTGCCACACCGCCGGCCAGCTTGGCGAGACGCTCTTGCAGTTTCTCGCGGTCGTAGTCGCTGGTGGTCTTTTCAATTTGGGCCTTAATCTGGTTCACGCGGCTCTTAATCATCTCGCTGTTGCCTGCACCATTGACGATAGTGGTGTTGTCCTTGTCGATAGTGATTTTCTCGCAAGTGCCGAGCATATCCATAGTGGCCTCTTCAAGTTTGTAACCTTTCTCCTCGCTGATAACCACACCACCGGTGAGGATAGCGATATCTTCGAGCATCTCCTTGCGACGGTCGCCAAAGCCGGGAGCCTTCACGGCAACCACCTTCAAGCCGCCACGCAGACGGTTGACAACGAGGGTAGCCATAGCTTCGGTCTCAACATCTTCGGCGATGATGAGCAGTGCACGGCCACTCTTTGCCACCTGCTCCAGAATAGGCAGAAGGGTTTGCAGGGTGCTGATTTTCTTATCATAGATAAGGATGAGGGGGCTGTCGTAGGTGCATTCCATCTTGTCGGTGTCGGTCACAAAGTAGGGGCTGATATAGCCGCGGTCGAACTGCATACCTTCAACCACCTTCACGCTTGTCTCAATACCCTTGGCCTCTTCGATGGTAATAACGCCATCCTTTGACACTTTTTCCATTGCCTCGGCAATAATGTCACCAATCTGGCTGTCGTTGTTGGCACTGATGGTAGCAACCTGACGAATCTTCTCGATGTCGCCACCCACTTCCTGCGACTGGGCCTTGATGTCCTCGACGATGGCTGCCACAGCCTTGTCAATACCGCGTTTCAGGTCCATGGGGTTGGCACCGGCGGTAACGTTCTTCAAACCGGTGTTCACTATAGCCTGGGCCAGAACGGTAGCGGTGGTGGTACCGTCACCAGCCTGGTCGTTGGTCTTGCTGGCAACCTCTTTCACCATCTGGGCACCCATATTCTCTATGCCGTTCTCCAGTTCAATCTCTTTGGCCACGGTCACGCCGTCCTTAGTAACCTGAGGGGCGCCGAATTTCTTGTCAATAACCACATTGCGACCTTTGGGGCCGAGGGTTACCTTCACTGCATTTGCCAATGCGTCAACACCTTTGCGGAGCTGTTCGCGGGCATCATTATTGAAAACTATTTCTTTTGCCATAACTTTTTTCGAATTTGTGAATTTGTTAAATCCTTATTTTTTAAATCTTTTTGATTGGTTCGATGTGCAAATATGTCCGATTGTGCCAACACGACCCTCTCATTCACACATTTGCGCTCTTACCGCATTAGATGATTGCGTAGATGTCGCTCTCTTTCATTATCATATATTTCTCACCGTCAATTTCCACTTCGGTGCCGCTATACTTGCCATAGAGGACGTTGTCGCCCACCTTGACGGTCATTTCGTGGTCCTTAGTGCCTTTGCCCACTGCGAGTACTTTGCCTCTTTGGGGTTTCTCTTTTGCTGTGTCTGGGATAATGATTCCCGATGCTGTTTTTTGTTCGGCCTCGGCGGGCTGAATCAGAACTCGATCTGCTAAAGGTTGAATGTTCATAGTTAATGTATTTTTTTGTTATTATTTTCGACAGAAATAGAAATAGCATAAACCGTGCCAACAGGTGACGGGCGACAGTAAAGTGTGACAACTTGGCAGAAACGTCAGACATTTCCGCAATCTCAAAAATGCTTGCCCCCTCCACACAATAAAAATGCACTAAAAACGTTACCAGCATTAAATACGTGAGTTCGGGATATTATAATTGCAGAATGGTGCAGTCTCACTCAGAAACAAGGTGCAATAGTAAGGCTCGCCTATGGAAAGGCGTTTGACATATGGAGCCGGAAATGAGGCTAAGGCTTAGA
>Ga0247611_10008371_pt1 | contig 12758 bp, 11 predicted proteins | sample 177DNAGHGhighgp2_FD_192422 | JGI IMG/M metagenome (GOLD analysis project Ga0247611, IMG submission 192422) | Sheep rumen microbial communities from Palmerston North, Manawatu-Wanganui, New Zealand - 1770 DNA GHGhigh gp2 | ecosystem: Host-associated > Mammals > Digestive system > Stomach > Rumen... | reverse complement strand
AGGCACTTGCCAAGCAGCGCCTGGCCGACCCGATGGCGATGGCCGGTGGCGTCGTCGATCCTCTGCCCGACGAGGCTCCTCAGTTCGTGAAGGACTACTACGATTATTACAAGACCGAGCGCGGATACCATGCCCGCAGCGGCAACTCGAACGACGGTTGGCGCGTCATCGGCACTCAGGCATACGCCAACTCGCGCTTCCTCTATTACATCAACGAGATTCGCTCTGCCGTCCTCGTGATGCATGGCGAGAAGGCTCATTCGCGCTACTTCGGTGAGGCAGCCTATAAGTATATGGTAGAGGGCAAGGCTGAGGGTTATAACGTGGTTGGAAAGCCTAATCCCGTGCCTGAAAATAAGCAGTTGCTTATCATCCCTGGAGCCTCTCATTGTGATCTCTACGACGGTGGATATACGGAGTTGGTTGGTAAGGGCGAGCCAAAGAATATGATTCCATGGGACAAATTGGAGGAATTCTTCAAGACGAACCTCAAATAGCCATCTCCCTTATCAGCAATTAGCAGAAATCTACTTTTCCATCCGATACTTTTGGGATTGACACCCTTCATGCGGGTGAAGAACTACAACACCTTTTGATAAGTTGAGGAGGCAATAGTAAGCCGCCGACACGTTTCTTTTTGAGGCTGTGTCGGCGGCTATATTATTAAACTATTCTAATTTGGAGCGCAAATATACGAAAAAATCGGGGAAATATGATTACCTTTGCCGTATCGGTTTGATAGTAATCACCCGGTCGTAGGCAGCAGGCTTCACCCTGTATTCGTCGAGAACGTAGACGCACGTGCATCCAACACCGGTAGTGGCGTAATCGAGGTTGAAGGTGTAGCGGTCTTTCTGCGGCTGCAACTGATAGGTGAACTGGCTCTTTGTCAGGTTATCGGTCGTGAACGGATAAGCATTGAAGTTGAAGGGTTCGTTCATGGATATCTGAACGCCGTTGCCGTCCTTGTCTGAGAGTTGTACGTAGCGGTTGTCAGTACGCAGGGCATGATCCTGAGGCAACAGATAGGGTTCGTACATCTGAGCCACCGTCTTGTTCCAGACGCCCACTTGATAGCCGGTCTTACGATCGGGGTAATTCTCCTCCGGACCACGTCCGTACCATGTAATCTGGTCGAACTCATTGGCTATGGTGGTAGTGAAGCCGATGCGAGGAAGCATCTCGGGCAGACGTCCCTGCGGACTCATGTGATTCTCAATCCTGACCGTGCCGTCATCGAAGAAATGATAGGTGTAGTCGAGTGTGAATCCTGCCAACTGTACCCCCTGGATATATAGGTCAAGGGCTCCATACGACGAAGCACCGACCTGTACCAGCTGACTGACGGTTACTGTTGTACCATGCTGACTGCGTTGGAGACGCACTTCGGCAGGACGGATGCGCAATTGGTTCACGCCCTTTGAGTACCACAGGGTGGAAACCATGTTGCCATAGCCTTCGGCATAGCCTCCATTCACACGGAAGGCATCCCATGAGTCGAACTCGTTGGCCAGCGGAGCACGCCACAGGTTAAAACTGAGTGGTGACTTGAGCACTTGTTGGCCTCCGACCTCAATTTGTTCAAGATTGCCTGTTTCCTTGCTGATGACATAGCAGAAACCATTACCGCTAATCTTGATCTGCTGGTCATCTTCCTGTGAACTGATGGTTTCAGATGTGAGCAGTGGTTCATGGGCGGGCAAGTTCCACGACGTGAGTTCCAGTTGATCCCACGCTACTTCATGTCCAGCCTTGGCCCAAGTTTCATCATGTTTCAATGCAGAGGTAATGGTCACACGATATTCCTTTCCAGCCACGATGGCAGGTTTGTGGTATGGGATGGTGACTGTCTGTTTCTGCTGCGGTGCTACGGAGAACTGTATGTCACCCTCTTCCAACACCTCGCCGTCGGCCGTCAAGGTCCAGTGTGAAGCGTACTGCGAGAGGTCGGTGAAGAACAGGCGGTTGGTTACCTCTGCCTCGCCCGTGTCGGCATTGAGCAGTCGGATGCTGACAGGTTGGGTGGTCCACTTCATCTGCTTCATCTCTGGCTGCACAGTGCGGTCGGGCCAGATGCTGCCGTAGGTTCGCATGTTGCCGCCGATGGTATAGAAGGTGCCCATATCCGATTGTGCGCTTTTGTTGCCATTACCATCGAATGTAAGGTAAAGTACGGCATCCTTGGCATCGCCTTCCCCGTCAGCGATACATTTGTTATAGATGGCCACATTGTCCATCTCGGCATCAGCGGTGTAGATGGTCTGAGGATCTTGGGCATGATTGCCGGCAAAGCGGCCGATGTTGATGGGATATGGGAAGTTGCTCAGCATACCGCGTTCACCACCTCCTCTGTTGCCGCGACGGTTGTTGGCAGGCTCAGTGGCTGTGGTCGTTTCCGTGCCTTTCAGCTGTCCGTCGATGAAGAGTTTCATCTCTTGACCATTCCACGAAGCCGTTACGTGATGCCAGTTGCCTGTCCAATTCTCAGGCAGGTCGACATCGAGTGTATGCTTCACGCCTGAGTGCAGATAGAACTGCAGTTTCGTGCTGCCTTTCTGTACGACGCCGAATTGCGTGTTGCCTTTTGTAATATAAGGTGCACCCTCGAAAAGGCCGCTCAGCTTGCCTGGCTTCACGTCGAAGCTGATGGTCAGTCCCTTACCTGAGAGTTCGACGTTCTGACTGCGATAGACTTCCACCCATTCGTCATGACCGTTGAGATGCAGCACACCTTTCTCCACTTTGGCATTACCCATCAGGTGGACGGGGGTGTTATAGGGTGAACTGTCAGTCAGCGGACGGATATGTTCTGTGAGGCCTGGGTTTACAAAATCCCAGATGGCACCACCCATCAGTCGCGGATGACGACGGATGACATTCCAGTATTCATCCAATCCACCGCCGGCATTACCTGCCACGGACAGATATTCGTCCATGAAAGACGGGCGAGGGTCTGCCTCCTCAGGCACCAACGCTGTGTTCATTTCCAACTCGTAAGGGGTGGGATAGCGCGGCCCGATGATTTCCTCGCCAGGATGGGCATAGGCATTGCCGCCATACATGAAATAACGGGTGGGGTCGAGCCGTTTGCCCTCTTTTACGACTTCAGTAATCAGCGGCCCTTCACCGCTCTCGTTGCCAGCACTCCAAAAGAGCACGCAGGCATGATTGCGGTCACGTAGTACCATCTTCTGTACACGCTCCAGATACATTTCGCGGAATCGCTGGTCGTTCGAGACAAATTCCGTTGCATGGGCTTCGGTGCCAGCCTCGTCGATGATGTAGAGACCATATTCGTCGGCCAGTTCCAGGTACTTGTTGACAGGCGGATAGTGTGACGTTCGTACAGCGTTGAAGTTATGCTGTTTCAGTATCTCCATGTCCTTGCGGATGGTTTCCTCGTTCATGGCATGCCCCAGTTCAGGGTGCTGCATGTGGCTATTGATGGCATTCACCTTGATAGGCTGGCCGTTCAGATAGAACGTCTGATGGCGAATCTCCGTCTCTTTGAATCCCATCTTGCTTGTTATCTCCTGCATCACAGAGCCTGCTTCATTCAGCAGTTCCAGTTTCAGCTGATAGAGAACAGGGGTTTCGCTAGTCCACTTGTCGGGGTTGGTGATCAGCGACGAGAGTTCTACCGACTTCTTTCCCTTACCATTCAAAGCAAAACGGTCGGACAGCATTTCTTTTACTTGATTGCCCTTCGCGTCTGTCAATGTGGCACGCACAGCATAGGAAGCACTGGTGTCTTCGTATTTCTTCACGTCAACATTCACCTTCATCGTGGCATCTCGGTATTGGTCGTCAAGATCGGTGGTGACGTACCAATCCAGCAGTCGCGTCTTGGGTGTGGCGTAGAGCGTCACGTCGTCGAAGATACCAGCCAGTCGCCAGTAGTCCTGCCCTTCCAGATAGTAGCCGTCGCTGTATTTCACCACACATACAGCCAGCGTGTTCTTGCCTGGTCGTACGTATGGGGTGACATCGTATTCTGCTGGTTCCTGTCCGCCCTCATTGTATCCCACCTGTTGTCCGTTCATCCATACAAACGAGGCACTCTGGACCTTCTCCAGTCTTAGGAAAACCTGCTGTCCCTGCCACTTGGCGGGCAAGGTGAATGTCTTGCGGTAGGCTCCCGTAGGGTTATACTCTCTGGGAACAAAAGGAGGATTGGCCTTGAATGGTGCGGCTACATTGCGGAACAGCGCATCGCCATAGCCCTCCATCTCCCAGTTGCTCGGCACGCTGATGGTTCGCCACTTGCTGTCTTTGAAGTTCGGAGTATAGAACTGCTGCGGCACTTCTTCTGGTGTGTTGGCAAAGAAGAAACGCCATGGTCCATTCAGTGACAGATGATCATCGGCCAGGTAGTAGGCATGGCCCTCCTCCTGATTCTCCTCAAAGACAGAGGTGTTCTCTATGTAATCATAGATGTGCTCCAGATACTGAGCGTTCAACTGCATGGCACAGGCAGCGAATAGGCATAGTGTAAGTCTCTTTATGTTCATGATTTTATTGTTATTTGCTGCAAAGGTACGAAAATGTAACGAAAACCAAACAGAAAACAAATATAAATTTATAACCAAGAATCATTTTCCACTTTGATTCTCATAACTTCCTCTGCTATATCCAAATTATGGTCTCTGTGTTACTTCTGTGATTCAATGCTCTCCCGAAGCCAATGCCGATGAAAATTTTCTGCGTGAGGAGCCAATTTCAAGGTTTAATTCTACAGAATTCCGCGTAATCTACTGTTTATTAGTTGATTGCGTAAAATTTTCCCTCTACTTTCCTTCTACTTTGCCTCTACTTTCCCTCTACTTTGCCTCTACTTTCCCTCTACCTTGCCTCTACTAATCTTCTGCCGCCATCCCGCTATGCGGAAAGTAAGTTCGTAAGACAATATGCTGCCTTGTCAGCCTCAAGCTCCGCATCCATTCCCACCGTGGGAACACCTTCTCTGCTCCGTGCAGGAACAACGTTCCCACCGTGGGAATGCCCCCTCTCCTTCAGGCTAACGTTGACGTTCCTTAATGACAATATATACCGCACATTGTTCCTACTGTGCAGAAGAATAGTAGAGGCAAGGTAGAGGGAAAGTAGAGGCAAAGTAGAAGGAAAGTAGAAGTAAAAGTCTAATTAAATATTTATTTATTACGCTTAAAACCAGCATCTTAGCAGGAATAATAGACGGATTTAGTAGAGGCATAACCTGAAAATTGGAATCTGAAGATAATTTTTTTTGAAATTGTCGCGCATAAAGGTGGTGATTAATTATAAAATGTAATGAAACGTGTCGTGGCATGCATGTCAAGGTATGGCGCAGGGACTGCCACCTGATGCAAAATGTCCTCCAATTGTTTTGCGGTATTTTTTTTAATTCGTATCTTTGCAGTCGGAAATAGTTGATGGGAGCACCTGTCCCGTTACTTGCTGTAAATTTCATTTGCTGATGACTGACGAGAACTCAAACATACTTAAGAACGAGACGTTTACGTGGCTGGAACCAGGAGCATGGCGCAAGCCTTGCATTGTGCATGTGACAATGGTAGCAAATTCACGGCAGGCGTTGTTCGGCAAACTCTCGCATAACGGTTCTGAGGCGGTAGTGGAAAAGACACCAATTGGCTGGGTGCTCGTCAATCAGCAGCGCAGGCTGTTGGAGTTGTGTCCTGAAATAAAGATTCTTGCTGACAAGGTGATGCCGGACCATCACCACATGGTGCTTCAGGTTCAGCGGACAATGCCTCGCAGCATCAGGGAGGTAGTGCGAGGATATATGCAAGGCTGTAAAGGGGAAGCACGTAAACTAGGTGTCACGGAGAATCTATATGACGCACCGCCATTCTTTCGTGTGTTGACGCACAAAGGGCAGCTACATGCTATGATAGAATATGTGAAGGCTAATGCTGAACGTGCCTGGCAGCGCAGACAGAATCCCGACCTTTTCCGCATGCATCGCAGGACGGAAAAATGTGGGCTGCAGTTCACGTCAATGGGTAACCATTTCTTGTTGGACTGGCCAGACAGACAACTGGTGGAGGTGAGTCGAAGTGCTAGTGACGAACAGATAGAGGTTAGACTGAAATCGGTGGTGGCTGCTGCTCATAACGGGGCGGTGACTTATACAGCGGCGATTAGTAAAGGTGAGCAGAAGATTGCCAGAACGTTACGTGAACAGGGATATCCATTGGTGGTGTTGTTGAACGATGGTTTTCCTGCTGAGGGCTCTTCGCAAGAGCGCTTCTACAAACCAGGCGGGACTTATTTCGAGGCTTGTTCTAAAGGACGGTTGTTGCTAATGGAGCCTGATGGGAGTGCTTTTGTCAACGAGGCCATTATGACGGCTACCCATGAGACGTTAAGGCGGAAGGCAGAGGTGAAGCACTATTGTTACACTCCTGTTTCCGTGGAATCGCAACGATATCGATTCGTGGCTTTGAACGAGATAGGGCTGCTGTTGGTTGAGGGATAACGGGGAGGATGTTTCTGCGGATGGAATCCGCAGAGAAGAGACGGGACTTGAAATATTAAATATGGATATGAAACGAAAGATATATGTTGCCAGCAGTTGGCGAAATGAGCATTACCCTGAGGTGGTGGAGAAACTGAGGGAGGCAGGACACGAGGTGTACGACTTCCGTAATCCGCCGTCGGGTGACCCTGGATTCAAGTGGAGCAGCGTGAGCGAGGACTATATGGAGTGGACTCCGCAGCAATACCGCGACATGCTGAAGCACCCGAAGGCGGAACGGCAGTTCCACAACGACATCGAGGCGATGGAGGCTTGCGACACGTGTGTGCTGGTGCTGCCTTGTGGCAGAAGTGCACACACAGAGGCTGGATGGTTTGCAGGTAGCGGCAAATTGACGATTGCCTACATCCCAGAGAGGCAGGAGCCAGAGCTGATGTATAAATTGTTCAGTGGCGTATGCTGCTCGATAGAGGAACTGATTGAAGCATTGAAGTGATATGGACAGACTCACCACAGAACGGCGATCAGCCAATATGGCGGCAATTCGGTCGAAGGACACGAAGCCGGAGATGATTGTGCGTCGTGGGTTGTGGAGTAGGGGATTCCGATACAGGCTGAACCACAAGCGGCTACCTGGGCATCCGGACTTGGTGCTGAGGAAATACAGGACGTGCATCTTTGTGAATGGGTGCTTTTGGCATGGACACGGTGTGGCGTTGCCACAGATGTCTGATGGAAGATGTCAGATGGATGATGTTGACAATAGTGTATGCTGTAAGATTCCGAAGACGAATCGTGAGTTCTGGGTGGCGAAGATACGAAGGAACAAGGAGAGGGATAAAGAAGAGCAGCGGAAGTTGGCTGCGATGGGTTGGCATTGCATTACGGTGTGGGAGTGTGAGTTGAAGCCGTCGAAACGTGAAGAAACGCTGGAGTCAATAGCGTTTACGCTGAACCGCATATTTCTGCAAGACCACGGGATTTCTTCACGACCACAAATTACACAAATAGCACAAATGGAGGAGGAATGTCAGATGCCAATGGCTGCGGAGGAAGAGATATGAAACAGATTGAAGTAGTTGCTGCAGTCATCCGCAAGGATGATAAGATATTTGCCAAAAAGGATGAGTTGGACAGCGTGAAGTGGCTGCCAGCAGACAAAGAAGTTGTAGAGGAAGTGAAGAAGCACATATAAAATGTTAATTCAATATTCAATGAAATTATATACGATAGGTCATTCAAATCAAACACAGGATGAGTTCTTGAATTTATTGGAGACTCATGACATAGACTTTGTGGTTGATGTGAGGAGTGTGCCTGCCAGCAATCATAATCCTCAATTCAACCAAGATGCTCTGTCGGCTTTCCTTCAAAGACATGATATTACCTATTTATTCATGGGAAACGAATTTGGTGCTCGACGAATGGATAGCATTAATACTGACGGACAAGTCGACTTCGGACTGGCGATTCATACTCCTCTGTTTCAACGAGGTGTTGATGCCATCATGCAACTGCCTTCAGATAAAAAAGTTGCTCTAATGTGCTCTGAAGCGGATCCGTTAGAATGTCATCGCTTTTCACTTATTGCCCGTTATTTTTATGAACATCATGTGGAGGTTTTCCATATTCTGAGAGATGCTTCATTAGCGAGTCACCAGACTTTGGAACAAAAAATGGTTAACCGCTATCTCAGAGCAAGGAAACCAATGTTATCTGAAGTAGACGAACTTTTTGGCACATACACCAAAGAACAACAGTTAGCTGATGCATATAAACTGAAAAACAAGGAGATTGGTTTTCAATTGAATCAAGAAGAATTCCTCGATTAATACTATGGATACCTATTTTATCTGTTTGGCTAATTCATATAAACGCGGTGGGCGTTGCATTGCCGGTGTTGAGATAGATATTGATAGCGATAATCATTGGACAATTAAACATAATGAAGACGGAAGTCCTAAATGGGTTCGGCCAATTGCAGAAATAACGGAATATGGTGAAATACCAGAAGGTGAGGCTCGTTTCTTTCCGTTACTTTCTGTCGTGAGGCTTACTGATGTTGTACCATGTCCTCAGATGGCGCATTCTGAGGATGTCAATTATAAAAAGATGTATTCTGTTGGAAGAGTACTGTCAATATCTACAGTTTTTAAAGAACTGATGGATGACGTTCATCCTATACTGTTTTATAATACCGACTATTCCATTTCTATTGACACATATGAACATGGTGAATACTCACTTATGCTGATTCATCCAGAAGGATTGTCTTTCCACCTAGACCCAACAAAGAATCGGGCAAAGTATTTTTTGACATTTAAATACAATGGTTTCATCTATGACTTTTCAGTAACAGATCCTTACTTTTATCAATATATCGGACAGCATCCTGAAGCAATAGAGAATCTTTCCGATGTATATCTCACGTTGTCGTTAGGTTTGGAGTATGAAGGCCGACATCACAAACTGATAGCCGCTATTATTATCCCATCGGAAGCATCAGAGATAAAAGATCCTTTTGTTATTCGTCAGGAATCTCTTAGTGAAAAGTCAACACGACAATTCACTTCTAAAGAACGCAGGATCTATAAATGTTGCTTTGCTGTCCCAAGTCAGCAGGGATATGCTGTGTGCATGAAAACAAGAGATGGTAAGGAGGAGTTTATAACAATAGACGAAGGTTGTCAAATAGAGCCGTGGAAAGGCGTGAATCTCAAGAAAGCATCTCTTGTTATTTACGAAGATGCTGATGGAAATGAAGTTAAGCGAATCAGAATACAAGCCCGAACAAAAAGAAATGTGCTATGTCGTATATTATCATTGTTCGTGAGAAAATAAACTGAAACTTAAGGGATGGAATTATGAAGCAGAAAAGAACGACACCAGAGTTTATTAAATCGTTGGAGCCGAACGAGATATATGCAATTTTTGTTATAATATAGTAAAACTGAGCCTGATTTCACTAATTTAGCATAAAAGAGACCTTCATTTGAATATAGGATAATGGAATTTGGAGTTTTTTCCGTAATTTTGTAGCAGCACAAATAGTAATAACAAAAACAGCACGACAATGATTAAGATGTATGTGATGCAGACCTGCCCAGATTGCGAATATGTGGAGAAGCAGGTAGTGGGAAATCCGAATTTTGAGGTGATTGACATCGGTAAGCATGTCAGGAATCTGAAGCAGTTCATCAAGCTGCGCGACACGAACCCCGCTTTCGATGAAGCGAAGGCTGTGGATGACTTGGGAATACCATGTTATGTGCTCGAAGATGGAACGGTCACTCTCTACTCGAAGGATGTAGGCCTGGAGCCAAGACCACAGGAGGAAGGGGCTGCTTGCAGTATCGACGGCAGAGGGTGCTGAATAACAAACAATACAAATCTATAATTATAAATGCTGTCCACTAAAAATCGCATCAATGACATAAAACGGATGGGTTGTAACACAATCCATCCGTTTTTATGTCCATCATTTCCGTTTATTCATCGCTTTCCAAATAGTGTGCCTTCTTTCGCTATTTAGCGTCACTCCCTATTTAAAAATCCCAGAATCCAGTACCAGTCTCAGGGTCAAACTTTCTTCCAATTGACCCGCCTATAGTTGGGCGTAGTTCTATCTCTGCAGTATAGAGAACCGTAGTCGATTTTAGGTGTCCTCCAGCCATTCCATGCTGGCCATCCCGCTTGAAAGAGAACAATGCATGGGTATGGTGATAGAACTGGCCGTCATCTCCAGAAACCACATTGCCATTGAGAGATACCAGTTCCAGCATCCCTTCTAACTGCTCCGTTTCAAAACTGCCTGTCTCAGGAATGAACACTTGCAATTCTGCACTGCTACAACCACCAATGCCTGAGAAAATGGCTGACGGAATGGACTCTTTACGGCATATTCCGAGGATGTTGCTGATGATTTCATCACCTCGATCCATCCTGACATAGTACGTTTCACCTATTTTCTTGTATTCCATTTAAATATTACGATTATGACAAAGTTTATTAAATTCTACGCACAAAATTACAAATATTTGCGCATTTATTACTATCTTTGCATAAAAATATGCTAAAAACGGGTGAATAAAAAGAAGAAAACTGATACTTATAGCTTTATGAAGAAGACATTGGTCATTGTTGCATTGATGCTGGTGGCATCGGCAACTGCTATCGCACAGTCGAAGGTGTATCTGACAAGGGAAATCAGCCCTGAGTCGTTGGTGAGAATCTATAAAGCCCTGGGTGTTCCCGCCAAGGGCCGTGTAGCTGTGAAGATGAGTACTGGAGAGGGCAGCAATCCTAACTACCTGAAGCCTGAACTCGTGAAGGACCTGGTGTTCGAGGTTGACGGCACCATCGTGGAGTGTAATACCGCATACGGCAACGGGCCTGCCGACAAGAAAGACGAGCGCAACACATCGGAGAACCATTGGAAGGTGATTGAGCGGCACGGCTTCACGAAGTATTTTCCCGTGGATATCATGGACGAGTACGACGAAATTCGCATCCCAGTAAAAGATCAGACACACATCAAGTACGACATCGTGGGAGGCCACATGGCCAACTACGACTTCATGATTGCCCTCAATCACTTCAAAGGGCATCCCATGGGCGGCTATGGAGGTGCTTTGAAGAATCTCTCCATCGGCTGTGCCAGTCAGAACGGCAAGGCATACATCCACTCAGCAGGCAAGATGGAGAAGCTCGACATGGGGAAACTCTGGACACCAGAGTTCATTGGCAATCAGGACGGATTCCTCGAAAGTATGGCTGCTGCTGCACAGGCTGTCGTGAACTACTTCCAAAGGCAGCAGGGCATCATCTATATCTCGGTGATGAACAACATGTCGATAGACTGCGACTGCGTGGATCATCCTGCACCTGTGAAACTCGAAGACTACGGCATCCTCGCCTCTACTGACCCTGTGGCTCTCGATCAGGCCTGCATCGACATTATCAATCAGCAGAAGGTGACGGCCAAGAACGATCCCACAGACCTCCTCAACCGCATCGACAAGCAGCACGGTATTCACACTATTGAGCATGCTGCCAAACTCGGTCTCGGCAGCCGACAGTACACACTGATAAGCATTGACAAATAAAAAAATGAAAAAGGTATTATTCACTTTTGCTGCTTTAATATCAATAACAGCATTTGGTAACAAACAAGCAGCCGCTCCTGAAACAGAGAGTAGCGAGGTAACGAACGAAGTAGTAACTAACGACACAATCAGTCAAGAAATGAAAGAAGCAAACATGCAAGAAGTACAGGCTTATTTGAAGGAGTGCGGAGCATTCTTCATTGCCACAGCCGACGGTGACCAGCCCCATGTGCGTGCCTTCGGCGTATCAGAGATTATTAATGGCCGTCTCTACATCATGACGGGCAAAGTGAAGGACGTTTACAAGCAGATGACTGCGAATGGCAAGTTCGAGATCTGTGCCTTGAAGAAATCAGGCAGCGAATGGATGCGCCTGAGCGGAACACTGGTTAACGACGAGACACTGGCCGTCAAAGAGGAATTCCTGAACCGCAACGAGGGCTTGAAGTCGATGTATAAGGCTGACGATGACAACATGGCCGTGCTCTACATCACCAATGCCACAGCCCGTTTCTGCTCGTTCTCAGCACCTGAGAGAAAGGTAGGTTTCTAAAAACCTTGAACGGGCAGTCAAAGCATTAGAAGCAGAAGGCTATATAGAAGAATGATACTGCTCACACCAAGGAGCAGAGCCAGGTCTTTCTGTTTCAATCCTTTGCTAGTCAGAATTAAGTTATGACGGTGCAAATATACGATGTTTTTATGAAATATGCAAAAAATTAATCCATGTCAGTTTTCTCCAAAGGCCCTCTAACGGTCCGCGAGGATGGTTGCTGAACCAATAACGGGCAAAGAGATATTGACAAACGACCATTCCACATCCCACAATGACGGCATAGGTAACACCCAAATAGCGATAACAGGCAAGGCCATAGCCGCAGAAGATGGCACAGCCGATAACGGACTGGAGCAGATAGTTGGTAAGACTCATGCGACCGAAGATGCAGAGATGATGAAACACTCGACGAACGCCCCCGAAAGCATACCATGCAGAGACGATTGCCGAGACAATCATCAGCAATATAATGAGATTGTAGATGGGCTTCAGCCATGAGTCAAGTTCACCTAAATCCACGAAACTCAACGCTAGGACTACGATAGCAGAGCAAAAGAGAATGTTATGCCAGATCTTCAGATGTCTGCCCTCATTGTAAAAGAGCCTCTGACGCCCCAAC
>Ga0247611_10008370_pt1 | contig 12759 bp, 21 predicted proteins | sample 177DNAGHGhighgp2_FD_192422 | JGI IMG/M metagenome (GOLD analysis project Ga0247611, IMG submission 192422) | Sheep rumen microbial communities from Palmerston North, Manawatu-Wanganui, New Zealand - 1770 DNA GHGhigh gp2 | ecosystem: Host-associated > Mammals > Digestive system > Stomach > Rumen... | reverse complement strand
GGAAGGGCACTCGCTTCACGCCCTTGCCGTCCTTCCCGCCAGGCGGGTTAAACCCTCGCGTGAGGATTCCAGTCTTCGGGTCTCGCCACTCGAACTTCTCGGTCATGTTTCTGACCTCATTCCAGCTTCGTGTCGGTTTCGTCTTCGGCATAGTCTTATTCGTTTTCTTGCAGACAAAATTAGCGCTTTCGTTTTCCAAAATGGGACAAACAAAAAAGCCCGCGACCTTCGCAGGCAGCGGACCTGAATAAAAAACAATTTAATCCTTTAAGATATATTCTTGTGGTGTTAATAATATGTTCTTATATTCTTATTATCTAAAAAGAAAAAACGAGACTGCCGATCTATCGCAGACGGGCAGCCTCTAAACAAACTTTTAATTTTAAAAAAGATAGTAGGGGTAGGAGTACCCCAGGCTATCATGGGTGCGAAGTTAGGGGAAAAATCCCAAACCCGTATGTCTTTGCCCGAAGTTTTACGATAAATTAAAAGAGTCTGTCCTGATGCCTGCCGCCTGATGGCAGCGACGGTCAGTCGCCGTACAGATGCCACCAGCGTGCCGCCTGGTCACGTTCTTCGTGTATCAGTCTGATCTTCTCCTTGTAGTTCTGCTGTGTGGCTCCCAGCTCGCCCTTGCAGCCCTGGAACACGATAATGAAGTCCAGTCTGCCCTCCACGTAGATAGGGCTCTCGTGCATACCCAGCAGGGTTCCCAGATGCGAGTCGAACTCCTGCTCGCTCTTCGTTTCGATAATCTGGAACACCATTCTCGGCTCCCTTGTGCCGACGATCAGCTTCACGTCGCCCATGCCCGGCACGTCGTGTTTCACCTCCACGTCGAAGTCCTGTCTTGCGGGCATCTGGTCAGCGTCCTTGCAGTCGATACCCTTCAGTTGTGTTCTCGGAAAGAGCACCTTGGCTCCCAGTTCCTCTTTTGTCAATCGTCTAACTTCCATTCTGATTTCTCCTATTCCTTAAAAGTTTGTGATTATATAACGTTGCTCTAACGCGATTTATTGTATCTCGATGATGATTTTTTCAGATGATGCCATCCTTATGGAGTTGCTCCTTGTAGTGGCGATGCTCTTTCATTACCTCAGCCCACTGCTCTTTGGTGTACTTGTAGCGTCCTTCCTTCCTGAGCTGCTTGCCTCTGGCTTTGCTGCGTTTCTCCTTTTCAGGATCAAGAATGAATGTTATCAGCCGTCTCGATACACCGAACATGGCAGCCAGCTTCCGTTGCGAAAGACCTTCCTCCTCGCGCAGCCATCTGATGTACTCCTTCTGGTCTTCGGTCAGCTTGCGCCTGCGGTCCAGCTTCGTACCCTCGATTTTGATTTTCTCCGATTTGTATGGCATAACTCTCTGATTTTAGATGTTCGCTATAACGTAGATTACTCTGCAATATAATACTCATAGATGGCTTTGGACATGATTTCTGCCGCATTATCTGGAAGCTGCTCCCACTCTCTGCGACGTACACCGTGATAGCCCTCGCGCTCGTCCTCCTCGTCGGCCTCACGGAAGAACATGTTGCCGCCCTCGATGTAGTCCTCGCACTCTGCCAGTACCTGCTCGTAGGTCATAGGCTTTGGCTCGTCCAGGTCGTTGCCGTCCTCGTCCTCGCAGATGTAGAAGTTCTCAGCAGGATCAACCCAGTTCAGCAGCGTGCGTCCGTCGCCGTCTGTCAGGTGCCACTCGTAGTATGCTGGACGGAACACGTAGTTGTCCCTCTTAGGCAGTTGTGGCTCCAGTCCGATGCGCTTGCAGATGGTCTTATAAGCCCGTCGCACGGCGCCAGCCATTTGCCGCGTGGTGATGTTCACCGCGATGTCCTCGCGCTTACCCTGGCAGATGATAGTTACGCCCTTCTCCTTGGGGTTCAGGCGGTTCTCCCAAGTGTAGATTTTGCCGCCGTTGTTGTTGCCGCGTCGCGTCCAAAGGTCTTCGTTCAGACGCTCCGTCAGTTCAATATAATTCCTGTATGCCATATCGCTCTGATTTCTGATTGTTACTATAACGTATATTATCCCATGCAGCCTGCCAGACTGACGCGCTGTCCTAACTGGAACTCATGGCGCACGTTGTCCCACGTAGCCCTGAACATGCTTACCAGCTTATTGCCCCATAGCCAGATGCTCCGCACGTCCTCACGGGCTTCCTCGTCGCTGTCTGCATTGACGTAGTACACCTGTTTGTCGCCCTCGGTGCAGTCCTTGTAGTTCACGCAGTACCAGCGGGCATTGTCTATCTCGTCCAGACGGTCTTTCAGCAGTTCCTCCACGCGGTTGTAGATGCGCTTATAGGTTATTGGGCCTACATACAGCCACCACCATTCGCCAGCCTGATTGCAGGAATCCACCCACTGCTGATAGCTCGCTTTGTGGTCGATGCGAAGCAGTGTCACCCCTGCCATAGCCCTATCAATTACTTCGCCCAGGTCTTTACGATCCAGCAGGTTGCGGTTGTGGTTGTTTGAGTGTACGCGGCAGTGGAACTCTTCCATAAGCTGCTCGCGGATTTCCTTCTCCACCTTCGTCATTGGACGACGATGTGCGTTGATATTGTTTTTCTTTGCCATAATCCTATATTCGTTTAATTCGTGAAATTTGTGGTTGTTTATAACTTACTTCATGTAGTGAAGTATCTCGTAGCTTGTAACGTAGATAACGTCCTTGTTCCTGGTCTTTAGGTAGTCGATGCGGATGTCGCACAAATTGCTCGTCTGGTAGGTGTCGCCGTTGGTGAAGTACATGCAGAAGTCGTATGGCTCCGTGTCATCACTATCGTCACCATCCTCAAAGCGATTCTTGGTGTTCAGCAGGTCTTGCAATTCCTTTTGAAGCTCGCTCTTCTTCACTGCGTGACCTACCTTCTCATTCAGGAAGCTCTTGATATATTCTTTCGATTTCATATCGCTCTGATTTTAGATGTTCGCTATAACTTACTTGTTAATCTCCTGTGCCGTAGCCATGATAGCCAGCAGGCCGGCTGTCGTGCTGTCGGGCGCAGCCTCCGTGATGGCATTGATCTTGTTGATGAACGGGTCGCCCTCGCCGTGCTCCGCTTCTGGACGGATGGTCACGGCCTCCGGGATAAGCACCTCAATCATTTTCTCGAACTTACCCACGTCGTTGGTATCGCCCCTGCGCTCTGCCACCCTGTTAGCGTAGGCCACAGCCTTGTCGCCGTCCAGGGCTGAGAAGTAGTTAGATGCAGCGATATTCGGGTTGTAGTATTCATCCACAAACAGACCAGTGCCACCGTGATTGTGTCCCAGCCCAAAGGTGTTCACCACGTAGCGGGGCTCGCCCGTCTGCTGCCACAGCATACCGTCGATGACCAGATAACGCTTTGCCTCCTCACGATACTTCTTCACACAAAGCTCACGGCTCCTGCTATGCCCCCAGGGTAGTGACGGGCGCAGCTCTCTCGCCAAATCATCCGCTTTCAGGTGCTCCACTACCAGTTCAGGACCACCAGTATGTCTGTACGTGCTTTGACGCCACAGACGGCCACCCCACCAGCGTATCTCGTCTATCTGCTCGTGTGTATGGCTGTAGTCGCTCAGACGGAAAGCCACAGGTGCCTCGTCTCCTGATACCGATGGGACGCTCACCTTGATTTCGCCCTCCACCTCGTCGAAAGCGTATTTCTGACTGCGTGCCGATGGAATGTAGGCACAGTAATATTTCTCCTTGACTATAACGATATGTGTTGTTGCCATAACTTGTTTCTCCTTATATATATTAAATAGTGATTACTGATGATGATTATAATGTATATAGATTATTTCTTCTTTGCAGGGAATGTAATCTCGTAGCTGTCGTAGTCCTTGCCGTAGTCCACGCGCTCCCATTTGCCTCCCAGCCATTGTGTGATGGTGATATAACAGTTAGTGCCTACACCTCCCTCGAAGTTCGGGAACCAGCCCATGTTCACGCCGTAGGGCTTATCCTTCAGACTGCTCTTCTTGCGAGTCTTGCGCCACAGCATACCACTCGCGCAGCGGTCGAAGATGCGGGCTATCACAGTGCTCTCCTTGTCGTAGCCACAGCCGCCGCAGGTCTCGTCGCCTGAAGTATAGGTGCCGTCCTGGAAGTGGCAGGAGTAGTGAGCGTGCGGATTTCTGCCCCACGTTGCGCTCTTCTTCCACTGCACATGGATGCGCAGTCTCAGCACGTCAGGTCGCTCAGCCCTCGCCTGATAGTCCTCGTTGGTCTTGCGCTCCTGCTCTAAGAACTTCTCCAGCTTGATCCATTCGTTGTTCTGCATGTCGCGCTCCAGCTCGTCCTTGCTCATGTAAGGAAACATCTTTGCCAGTTCCTTCATGCTGATGTTTGGTCGGTTGCTTACATAGACCTTTTTCTGCTCGGTCCCGTTGTTCGTCTTTGTTGCCATAACTTGTTTCTCCTATACTTTTGTGATTACTAAATTTTGCTATAACGTATAACGTAGTGATGTCTTAATACGGCAGGGCTGCAAACTCCTGAGCGGTCAGGACGCCCACCTTCTGATCCTTGTAGTAGTCCTGGACGTACAGACGCTTGCTGCAACCGTATTTCGTCAGCAACAGCCCGTCGTCGTTGCGTCCTACCACCTTGTAGCTCCTGCTCTTGGTAGCGTTGGCAAAGCCACTGAGGATGCCCGTGCCGTCCAGAATGATGCGGTCGCCCACCTTTGCCTCCTGCTCGTAGTCACGGTAGTTCATTACGCGCTCCGGCTCCTTCTCAGCGTTACGCAGACTGATGCTCATAGTACCCATGCCCTGCTGTCGGCGTGCCGATGGCTTCTTAGCCTTGCGGTCCTGCTCGTCGTAGCGCAGCATACCGTGAATAGTGTAATCGAAGTAAATCTGCTTCACGCCCTCGCTCCTGAGCTCCTGATAGCGACGTGCCAGATGCTCCTCGCTCTCCACGGCCTCACGATGATACTTGTCGTCCTTCCAGTAGGTAATCTCCAGCAGACCGGCTGCCATGTCGATAGCACGCTCAAAGCCCTTGCGGAAGAAGTTGCGTATCTGCTGTGCGCTGGTGTAGCCGCCCTGTCCGTAGATGGTCATGCCTGAGAAGTAACTGAACTTCTGCTCTATCTCCTTCAGCGTCCAGTAGTCGTTCTCCTTGCCCCAGTTCTTAGCCCGATTGACGTTGCGCTGCTTCACGTCGTCTATATACTGCTCCAGGTCGTTCTTGATTTCCTGCTCCGTCCATGCGTACTGCTCGTAGCGTGCCTCGCCATCCTGCATGATAGGTCGGCGCAGTTGCCAGTCGCGACACCGCTTCTGACCTACATACGTGTTGCTGTCGCCAGCCTCCATCATGGGGATATAACGTCCGTCACTCAGCTTCACAAACATGCTCTTATAATAAATGCTGTAACTCATATCGCTGTGATTTTAGATGTTTGCTGTAACGTATAGTTATTTAATCTCGGTGACGGTCTCCCAATAAAATTCGTACCACAAGAAATCCTCGCTCAGTCCTGATGCCAGTTTGCTGATGGTCTCGTCGAACTCGGCCTTCTTCTCCTCCTCGCTCTTGTCGTTGATATGAGCCTCGTAGGGATCCTCGATGTATTCCGTCAGGATGTCGCCCAGAAAGTTTCTCACAGCCTTCTCGATGACCTCGCGCTTGCTCCCGTCCTTCAAGCCTGATTCGTGCATAGCACAGATGGATATTTTCGTATTGTCCTCGCTATCGACTGCGAAGAGCACTTCTATCTCGTTGGGCTGTGCCTCGCCCTTCTTCACCTTTGCAGGCCACTGCATAGCCAGCAGGATAGTGTCTGCGTCGTCGCTGGAGAAGTCGCTGATGGACCACCACTGATCGCACTTGTCGGGGTCCCAGTAGCAAAGATGCACTGCGATGTTGCTATACTCCTTCTCTTCATATTTCACCTTGTCTATAACGATGTCCTGTGGATAGTTGTCGTCGTCCTTGATTACCAGGTGCAGACCTTTGGGCCAGCCGTCCTCGGGGTCGTAGTAGTCGCCCAGTACCTTTACTTCTTTTCCTATCTCCTTCAGGTTTTCGATGATGGCCAGTGCCCACTGATGGCGTGCCGCGCTGATGCCCCTGTAAATGTTCTTTAATGTTGCTAAACTCTTCATAATTCGTTTCTCCTATAATTAAAAGTTTGTAATATTAGTGATGTCCTATAAAGTCTATAATTAGTAAGCCTTGGTGATGTAATCCTTACCTCCCAGCTCGAAGAGCCATGTGCGGCCAGTCTTACCCTTCTTGATGCTGTCCTGATAGTGTGCCCTGAGCCGCTGATCCCAGATATTGTTGATACCTAACTGTTGCAGCAGACAAGTCAGCAGATTATATTCAGGTGCAAAGTCGTTCACAAATAAGATTTCCTCGCGCTCACCCGTTGCCTGGTCGATGGCTGTCACCGTCGTGCTCATGTGTTTCAGCTCAGACGTAGGCACCCAGCTCGTCGTATAGGTGTCGCAGCCATAGTCCTTGCGCACCTTTGCCAGACAACCTTCAACGGCCTCTATCTCGCAGCAGAAACCGTCGTGACGCGCTTTCTGTCCTGCCATAATCCAGTCGGCCACCTCCGGCTGCTCCTGAGCCGGTACGAACTCCATAAAGAGCGTGCGGATGTCGATGTCGCAATAGTGGCAAAGATAGACTCGCTGATTTCCCACCTGCTCTATAACGTGATGTTTGCCGTCCCTGATGTCGATTACCTCCACGCCGCGTTTTGCCCATGATGGCAATTTACGCTTTTTCTCACTGCTCAGATAAACGTCAGTCGATGCAGTATTGATCCTGAGCATAGAGCCGCCATAGAACTTCACGAAGAGCTTAACGCCGTGCTCCTTCTGTTCGGCCTCCAGCACCTCCACTGTTGCGCCGTTCACTTCTGCAAACTTATTGCCAGCCTCGAAGTCTGCCAGCTCGTAGTATTTCTTATTCGTTGCCATAATTGTATGCTGTTTTAATGTTCAATTCTCAATTCTCAATTCTGTTTTTGTGGTGATGTCCCAGAGGCCCTGTAAAAGAGCCTCCGGGCTCCACTTAAAAAAACAAACTTTATTTAATAGGTGATTTATGCAAATGCCAGTGATAACTGCCGGCTGTCCTGAGCCTGTTTGCGCTTGCGCTCCCGTCTCAGACGTGCCATGAAATTCTTGTGCTCGCGCTCCTGCTCCCACTTTGCAGCCAGACGCTTCTGCTGTGCCTCCTGATAAGCCTTCAGGCGTGCTGTGTCCTCCTCAGTGATGGCCGGTGCCTCGAAGCTCTCCAGGGCCTTCTTGAACTTGTACTCGCTCACTCGCTCGCCGTCGATCTCGCACTCCGTAACTCGGTAGCCACCATGACGGCCCCTATACTGCCCGGACCTGTAGGTCATATTGCCTACCTTGTACTCCTTGTACCACCAGACCGATCGCCACCAGGTCAGGCCCCATGATGCTGCCCAAGCCTTTGCAGCCGACTCGCTGTTATCGTAAAAATTGCCTCGTCTCTCAGCCTCGTATTTAAAACTATTCAGTGTCATAATTTTGTCCTCCGTGATTTTAATTAGTGATTATAAAGTGATGCTATAAACAGTCTATAAAGTGATGCGCTTGCGTACTGCCAGACGGTAGCCGATGCGCTCCAGCTCCATGAATAAGGGACCAAACTCCTGAGCCGTTGCCAGCTTCGTGTCGTTCACGATGGCCGTCGATGCTGCCCCGTGCTGTCCGACGTGCATGTAACTCAAAATGTTGCCGCCGTGCTCCTTTAATTCAGGAAATAGAGCAATGATCTCGCCGTTCTTGAATTTGCGAAAAACTACCTTCGTGATGTCCTTATCTTTTGCCATGATGTTTAATTCGTTTAAATTCGTTTTTATTCGTTGTTTATTTTGTCCCTGACGGGCTTTTAGAAGTTTGTCGTGAAATTATATGTCAGCACTGCCCAGAAGAGCGCGATGGCCTCCAAAATCAGTATGATGTTTGTCGCCGTCTGATGTCGGTCAGTCCATGCCAGGAGTCCTCCCAGAAGTCCCAGCTCGTTATAAACTTTCTGCTCCATGATGCCTGATTTATTAGTGATTCTATAAATAGTCTATATTACGCGGCTTTTTTCTCGCCTCGATACGGCCAGCCGTACTTTTTCGCGATATACGGGTACAGGCTTTTTGTCCGGGCTAAAATCTGGTCGTTGCTATAATTGCCATATACCAGCCGTTCTGCCTCCTCCTCGTTTTTGCAGACACGGAAGATAAAACTCCAGCTCCCATCATGATCGGCGGTCCTGCCGTGCACGTTGTAACCTTCTGCCCAAAATTCCATGATGTCTGCGCTCCAGTCTAAAACGTCTGCCAGATTATCGCCCATCATGCGGGCTCCTGTCCGTCCGTTGCCACATATAGCCCCATAATGACTCCAGCGGCTGCCCAGGGCTACAATATAGCCGTCTATACGTTCATCCAGATTATCTTTTTCGTCCTGATAAAAGTCGTTCAGGTCGTCATAATACCAGCTCCGAAGATCGTCGTCGGTCACGTCGTCGCCGTAGCCGTTGGCCTCCCTGACGTCCTTCGCCCAGACCTGAAAATCGTCCTCGTTGAACTCGTTGCTATATATACCGCGTCGCTCGTTGCACTTACTTGTTGTTGCCATAATTGTATCTCCTATAAATTAAAAGTTTGTCTATAATATGAATTGATAGTGAAGTCCCAGGGCTCCTATAAAGAGCCCGTAGGCCCTTTATTGGTCGCAGTCCTCGTCCTCGTCCTCGTCGTCGCTGTCCTCGTCCTCGTCGTCCTCCTCCAGCTCGTCCAGGACTTCATGCAGACACTGACTCAGCAGATAACAACGGATCGTCACGTCGCAGCCCTCCGCAGACTCCAGTATATTACAGTCACTGCCAAACTCCTCGCATGCCTCCTTCAGCAGGTCCAGATTGTGACACAAATTTTCCTCAGCCTGCCAGGTATTAAAAGTATAGCTGCCGGAGGCGTTGCCAGTCACTGAGTCACTGATAAACATATCGTCGTATAACGACTGTTCCAGGTCCTCACGGTTACTTGATGTAACTTTCACGTCGTGATCTTCGATATACTGTTTAATATCGTCCTTCACTGCCTCGTAATAATTGTACTTCTCCATAATGTAATCTCCTATAAAATTAAAAGTTTGTACTGTTTGTTTCTAAATCACGTTGCAAAGTTAAGCAAATAAATTAATACCTCCAAACATTTAAGCAAAAAACTTTAGTATATTAACGCTTTTTAATAAGTAAATGACTTAAAATAGCCTATTTCTTAAATAAATTAACTAAAGTCACTGATTTTGGATTTAATCTATATACTTTATAGTTTTTTCTTCGTCTGCCCTGGTAGCAGTCATTTCTCAGGCCGTCTATATTATATATATAAAAGGTATAGCACAAAAAAAGAGCCTCGCCAGCTCTTAATCTCTCTAAAGTCCTATAATGTCTATAACGTCTATAACGTAGGCAAATTTTGTGATCTCCTATAACGTGTATAACGTATGGCGGTCGCCGTTCCTGGTTGCAGTCGTATGGCGGTCGTATCAGGTTGCAGTCTGGTTGCACCTCCAAACAGACGTATGGCGGTCGTATGGCGGTCGTATCAGGTTGCAGACGGTTGCAGCCATAAACAGACCTCCAAACAGACGTATGGCGGTCGTATGGCGGTTGCACCTGTTTGGATCTGGTTGCAGTCGTATGGAGGTTGCAGCGTATCAGGTTGCAGACCTCCAAACAGACGTATGGCGGCCGTAACTGTTTGCAGCTCCTTTGCAGTCGTATGGCGGTCGTATCTGGTTGCAGATACGTTGCAGACCGTTGCAGCCATAAACGGGCCTCCAAACAGACGTATGGCGGTCGTATGGCGGTCGTATCTGGTTGCAGATACGTTGCAGACCGTTGCAGCCATAAACGGGCCTCCAAACAGACGTATGGCGGTCGTATGGCGGTCGTATCAGGTTGCAGTCTGGTTGCACCTCCAAACAGACGTATGGAGGTTGCACCCGGCGACGTATGGCGGTCGTATCTGGTTGCAGATCGGTTGCACCTGTTTGGAGGTTGCACCCGTTCCAAACAGACGTATGGCGGTCGTATCTGGTTGCACCTGTTTGGAGGCTGCAACCTGAAACGGGAAAACGACCGGGCGTTATTTACGCCGGTCGTAACTCCTTTGCAGTCGTATGGAATTAAAAACATTTATTGCCTAAAAATATAACGTCGTATTTTATTTCAGGAGCTTGCAAACAACGTCTGCAACCTAAAACCGTATTATTAAAACTATTAATAAACGCTTTTTCCGTATCAGTTAGTTTTTTATCTAAAACGTAACTCCAACCAGAAACGCCGTTAATTGTATGGCGGTAAAAATCAAAATAACCGATCTTTGCAATATATTCAAAAGATAGCTTTTTCTTTTTCATGCTTAAAACCTCCTAAATTTATAGATACTAAATTTCGCACATTTCACGTATCATATTTTTAAGCCCGGCGACGTCTGAAATATTACGGCGTCTAAATTCTTTTGTTAATTGATACGTCGTTAAATAGTTTGGTACGGCGTAATAATTTTCCGGGTAAACTAACATTATAGCTTTAATTTTTCCGTTATTCATGTTATAGTCGTTATAGTCGTATGCGTTGAAAATATTACTATCGACGTGAAAACGGTAAACGTTTTCTGATAATTCGACTACCTTTGCAGATACTTTAAAATTAAGCTCCTTTGCAGTCTGGTTTATAAAATCTGCAAAAACTTTAGATACTTTAATTTTCATATTAAAACCTCCTATAATTTAAGTTTGTTATTTATTGTTTGTTGTTTCTGTTTGTTGTATCTGGTTGCAGATCCGTTGCAGACTGCAACCAGATATATTTATATTAAATACGATCGTATCTTAAAAACTCCGATAAATAATAACGACGGCCGTAAATTGTAAAATACGGGTCCCCGGCGACGTTGTATTTTATTTCTTGCCAACGGCGTGCAACTTTTCCGTACCAACTATATATAACGGCGTCGCAAAAATCATTTAACATTATTTCGACGCCTCCGTAATTAGATAAACATAAACCGGCGACGGGCTTAAAATCTTTTGTTTTCATACCTGATAAATTTAAATAGTTGTTATAGTGAAATTAGATACTTTTATTCCTTTTGCAGCGTAATTTAAAGCATGTTTTAACGCAAATTTCATGTAATTACTTTCGTAATTTATTGAAACGTTATTTATCTTATAATGTATTTTATATTTCATACCTGATATTATTTTGTATCTGGTTGCAGATCCGTTGCAGACTGCAACCAGATACGGCGTTAATTAGATATTAAACAGACGGCGAAAATATAAATTATTCATAAACGACGCCGTTTGCAGCTTGCAACGGTTTTTGTTTTCGTTGGTTGAATAGTTTGCACCTAAAGCCCGTAAACGTGATCCGGTCGTTGCAGTATTCCAACCGCCGTCTGAAAAATATTCGACGCCTGAAACGTATGCATAAATAATTGTATCATACAATTTCACGAAAACGGATCCGTTTAATAACGAAATAACCTCCGTATTACTTTTTTTAAAGTTGCGACGGAGTGCAACGGCGTTGCACATTTCTTTTTCAATACATTTCATATTAAAACCTCCTATAAATTAAAGTTGTTATTAAAAGTTTGTTGTTTCTGTTTTTGTATCTGGTTGCAGATCCGTTGCAGACTGCAACCAGATTTATTTATATTATAGTCTAATTTCTTCTAAAGTATCTAAATTAAAGATAGCGATCTGTTTGTTAGCTTTTCCTAAAGAGACGGCCGTTTCTAAATCTTTTACAACTATAACGGCGTCGTAATAGTATTTTTTATTTTCAGTATTAAACCAACCTCCAACGGCGTTAATTTCTTTATGTGCGCAAACGTATGCTGCAACCTTTGCAGCTCCGTAATTATCAAAACTGTTTTGCGTTTCTGCAACTGCAACCGCAAAACCAGACGTGATCGGCTGAAATGTGTTTTTGTCACATGTAAAACCGCCGGGAAAAGTTGCAGCAACTGTTTGCAACATTTCAAAAGTAAACATTAATTTTTCCATATTAAAACCTCCTATTTTTTAAATTAAAAGTTTGTTTGTTTTCTAAATCTGCTGCAAAGTTAAGTAAATATATTAAAACCTCCAAACTTTTAAGTAAATAAATTAAGTACATTAATTAATTTTAATAATAATATGGCTTAAATATAGCAATATCTTAAATAAATTAACTAAATTTGTTTAATTCATGCTTAATTCATATACTTAAAACAGACGTATGGCGGTTGCAGATCGGTTGCACCTGTTTGGAGGTTGCAGCGTATCAGGTTGCAGTCTGGTTGCAAGCTCCTATTAATATATATATAATGTATGGAGGTTGCACCCGGCGACGTATGGCGGTCGTATGGCGGTCGTATCAGGTTGCAGTCTGGTTGCAGATCGGTTGCAGCATGAAAAACCAGATACGACCAAACAGGAAAACAAACAGACCTCCAAACAGACGTATGGAGGTTGCAGCGTATCAGGTTGCAGACGTATGGCGGTCGTATCAGGTTGCAGACGTATGGCGGTTGCAGTCTGGTTGCACCTGTTTGGATCTGGTTGCAGTCGTATGGCGGTTGCACCCGGCGACGTATGGCGGTCGTATCAGGTTGCAGTCTGGTTGCAGATCGGTTGCAGCATGAAAAACCAGATACGACCAAACAGGAAAACAAACAGACCTCCAAACAGACGTATGGAGGTTGCAGCGTATCAGG
>Ga0247611_10008369_pt1 | contig 12760 bp, 6 predicted proteins | sample 177DNAGHGhighgp2_FD_192422 | JGI IMG/M metagenome (GOLD analysis project Ga0247611, IMG submission 192422) | Sheep rumen microbial communities from Palmerston North, Manawatu-Wanganui, New Zealand - 1770 DNA GHGhigh gp2 | ecosystem: Host-associated > Mammals > Digestive system > Stomach > Rumen ... | reverse complement strand
TGAAGTATATGATAGAAGTGATGGATTTACTTTATATGCCATTTATGAAGAAACAGAATATACAATTAATTATGATTTAGTTGGTGGAACAAATGAGAAAATTGTATCTGTAACTAATCTATATACTAAAGAATTTAATGTAACAAGTGAAGTACCAGAGAAAGTTGGTTTTATCTTTAAGAATTGGAATACAAAAGCTGATGGTAGTGGAATTAGTTTAAATGCAAATGAAGTATATGATCGAAGTGATGGTTTTACTTTATATGCAATTTATGAAGAAACAGAATATACAATAAATTATGATCTACAAGGTGGAAGTAATGAAAATATTGTATCTGTAACTAATCCATATACCAAAGAGTTTAATGTAACAAGTGAGGTACCAGAAAAAGATGGCTTTAAGTTTCTTGAATGGAATACAAAGAGTGATGGTAGTGGAATTAGCTTAAATGCAGATGAAGTATATGATCGAAGTGATGGTTTTACTTTATATGCAATCTATGAAAAGATTGAAGAAGAAAGAGTTCCAATAACAGGCGATAATATAAATACAAGTATTATAATGTTAATATTAAGTAGTTTATTATTTACTAGTTGTATGTTTATAAAAAAGTATAATAGATAAAAAGAAAATCAAATTTTTGATTTTCTTTTTTATTGATTATTATGATAATATATAATATGATTAATATATAAGAGGATATGTAAATATGAGAAAAATAATATATGTTTTTATTTCAATAATTGTGTTTGCTTGTTTTATTGATGTTAAAGCTCTTGAAGTTAATTCATTTCAAGAATTAAAAGATGCGATTAATAATAATGAAAATGAAATTGTTATTAAGGATAACTTTTCTTTTAATGAATTAATATCAATTGATTATGAAGTTAGTATTGATGGAGAGAATCATACTTTATCTAGAACTAGTGGATATGCTGATGGATTGTTTACTATTACTAATTCTGGTGCTCTAACAATTAATAATTTAAAGGTTGATGGTGGTGCTAGTGAATGGATGATGGATATTGAAAATGCATCTGGTGACTCATCTGGTTATTTTAGAGCAGATGTAATTAATTCTGATAATGATATTTTAGCAAATAATCCTGTTATAAATAATAGTGGTGTTCTTAATATAAAATCTTCAACTTTTAGCAATATTCGTAATAATAATACTAATTTAGATAATTCTGGTGGTGCAATTCGTAGTAGTGGCAATTTAGTATTAAATGATGTTACATTTAATCATTGTGGTACTAAACGTGATGGTGGAGCTATATATTTAACTGGTGGAAAAACTATAATTAAAGATAGTGAATTTATTGATAATGTTGCTGGTGTTGGAAATAAAGCAAGATCTCATGGTGGAGCAATTTATGTTAATGGGGCAATAAGTATTGATGTTGATAATACTAATTTCAATGATAATTTTGCTCAACATAATGGTGGAGCAATTATGCTTCATACAAATGGTAGTGATATAAAAGTAACAAATTCTCTATTTAAGCATAATATGTGTGGTAATGATGGAAGTGCAATTTCTCTAGAATCTTCTGTTAATAAACATAAAATTGAAATTACTGATTCAGTTTTTGAAGAAAATATGGGTATTGCAACAACTTCACAAAGTATGGGAACTGTTTGGTTAGATTCATGGAAAAATGATGAGTCTATGCCAGCTGAATTTAAAAATCTTTCTTTTAGAAAAAATCTTACAGCGAGTGGTAGTTCTTTTGCAACATATGGAGTTAATTCTCCGTATTGTATTATTGATAACGTTGAATCATATGAAAATATTGCCAAAAGTATGGGAAATTTTGTTTTCCAATCAGGAACCTTTTTAATTAGTAATGCTAATTTTCATGATAATAATTCTGCATATGGTGGATCAATTGTTTCACTTGGTGGTGATATTATCGTAAGTAATACAGTTATAAAAAATAATACTGTAACAAAACGTGGTGGTGGAGCTATAGCACTTTTTGGAACATTAACGATTAAAGATTCAGAGATTACAAATAATCATTCTAATGAATATGGTGGTGGACTAGCTGCATATAGTATGTATGCTAGTTATGGTAGTCCCCAATTATCTCTTGAAAATGTTTTAGTAAAGGATAATACTGCTGATATTGCTGGTGGAGGATTATCAATTCAAGATACTAATAATGCTCATAGTATAATTGCTGTTGATGATAATTCAAAGATATATAACAATAGTGCAACAGTTTCAGCTGATGATGTCTTATATGAACATGCTAATTCAACAAGTGGTGCAAATGTTACTCTTGATAATATTTCTATTGCAGAATTATTAGGAATAGATGGATGGTATATAGATTCTCAAAATAATCGTTTTAAGGATACAGATAATCCTACAGTTTTTGAAGATTATATAAATAATGATGGTAGTATAGCTTTTTATATTAAAGCAGCTGGTATTAATATCGCGACATATGATGGTAATGGTGGAACAGTATCTATTCAACCGGTAACTGTTAAATATGGTCAAGAGTATATTGTTGATGATGCTATTCCCGTTCGTGAAGGATATAGTTTCAAATATTGGAATACAAAAGCTGATGGAACTGGTAAGAATTTAACCGCAGGTGATTCTTATGATGGAAGTGAAGGTTATATTCTTTATGCTATCTATGAAGAAATTAAATATACAATAAATTATGATTTAGTTGGTGGAACAAATGACAAAATAGTATCTGTTACAAATCCATATTCAAAAGAATTTAATGTAACAAGTGAGGTACCAGAGAAAGTTGGCTTTAAATTTATCGAATGGAATACAAAGAGCGATGGCAGTGGAATTAGTTTATCTGCAAATGAAGTATATGATAGAAGTGATGGCTTTACTTTATATGCCATTTATGAAGAAACATATTATACAGTTAATTATGACCTACAAGGTGGAACAAATGATAAAATAGTGTCTGTAACTAACCCATATACCAAAGAATTTAATGTAACAAGTGAAGTACCTGAAAAAAAGGGATATAAATTTATTGAATGGAATACAAAAAGTGATGGTAGTGGAATTAGTTTAGAAGCAAATGAAGTATATGATAGAAGTGATGGCTTTACTTTATATGCCATTTATGAAGAAATAGAATATACAATAAATTATGATTTAGCTGGTGGTAATAACGAAAAGATAGTATCTGTAACTAATCCTTATTCAAAAGAATTTAATGTAACAAGTGAGGTACCTGAAAAAGAGGGATATAGATTTATCGAATGGAATACCAAAAGTGATGGAACAGGAATAAGAATAGATGCAGATGAAGTATATGATAGAAGTGATGGCTTTACTTTATATGCTATCTATGAAAAGATTGAAGAAGAAAATGTTCCAATAACAGGCGATAATATAAATAGAAGTATTATAATGTTAATATTAAGTAGCTTATTATTCACTAGTTGCTTATATTTAAGAAGAAAAAATATATAGATAATTATTTAAAGAAAATCAAATATGATTTTCTTTTTTCGTTGAAATAAATTTCATTTTTTTATAAAATATAATATAGGAGAGTATAAGGTTATGAAAAAACGAATAGTGTTTTATATTACTTCAATTATCATTCTTTTTAGTTTTATAAAAGTTAAAGCAATTGAAGTTAATTCATTTCAAGAATTAAAAGATGCAATTAATAATAATGAAAGTGAAATAGTAATAAATCAAGATTTTGAATTTAATAGTTCGATTACTATTGAAAATAATGTAACTATTGATGGAGCTAATCATACATTAACGCGTGATAGCAATTATTTAAGTGATTTATTTTCTATTAAAAGTGGATTTACTTTAACTCTTTCTAATCTAACAATTGAATCTAAAGCAAATGGATGGCAAATGGATATTGAAAATAGATTTTATACTAGTGATTCAAGGTCTGCTTATGTAAGATTTCCTACAATTAATGAACAAGATGATATAATTGCATCAGCTACTCTTATAAAAAATGCTGGTAATTTAGTTATAAACAATTCAAGTTTTAATAATTTCAGATGTAGTGTATCAGGATGTATAGTAAGTGGAAATGGTAACAATACTATTAATAATTCAACATTTAATCACATTGGTTCATCTAAAAATGGTGGAGTATTAAATATTACAGGTGGAAACACTATTATTTCAGGATCAACATTTAAAAATAATGCATCTGGTGTTGGCGCTACTGCTTCAAGTCAAGGTGGCGTAATATATATGGTAAGTGGTAGTTCCCTTGAAATAAAAGAAGATAGTGTTTTTGAAAATAATTTAGCTCAAAATAATGGTGGTGCCATTTATACAACTAATACAAATATATTAATTGAAAATAGTAAATTTAATAATAATAAATGTGGAAATGATGGTTATGCTATATCTGTAAGTTCAACTGCTACTGGACGTAGTTTAAATGTTCATGATGTCATATTTGATGGCAATTATGGATATGCAACAAGAGCTCAAAGTTTAGGTACTATATGGATAACAAAATGGAAAAGTGATGAAGATAATCCTTTAACATTTAAAAATATTGTATTTAAGAATAATACAGGTAGTACAGGTGTTGGTTTATCTGAAGATGGTGGGGGAGCTATTTATATTATCCTTGAGGATATTGAATTTTATAATAACCATTATGTGATTGGTGGATTTGCTTTTAATCAAGGTTCAACCATGAAGTTAAATAATATTAATGTTCATGATAATAAATGTTTTATTAATAATCCAGAAGATGAAAAGACTTGTTATGGGGCTGTTATATTTAAAGTTGATGCTTATCCAGTATCTATAAATAATTTAATAGCTAAAGATAATGAGGGTTCTGCAGTTGCTATGACTGGTGGACATATGGATATAAGTAATTCTCAAATAACTAATAATATTGGTGCAAGAGCCAATGACGGTGGTGGAATTTCTGTATCTGGAACAAATTCAGCAAGTATGGTAGAACTAGAGATTAATAATACAACAATTACAAATAATAAAGCATTAAATTATGGTGGAGGAATATCAGTTCGTGATAATGAAAATGTATTTACTTCACTAAAAGTCGATGATCAGTCTAAAATTTATGATAATAAAGCAAATCTTGCAGGTGATGATTTTTCTTATCAAAGAGCAAATGATACAGTAAATGATACAGATCAAAAGTTAACTCTTGATAATATAAGTATCGCTGGCATAACAGGAATTGATGGATGGTATACTGATGTAGAAAATAATCGTTATATAGATACCAATAATCCAGATGTTTTTAATAATTATGTTGGGTTTAATGGTACATCATTATATCTTAAAGCAGGTGGCTTAACAGATTTAGATTATGATTTAGTTGAAGGAACAAATGATGATATAATTCCAGTTACTATTAAATATGGTGTTCCATTCACTGTAACAGATGAAGAACCAGAGAAAGTTGGTTTTATCTTTAAAAGTTGGAATACCAAAGAAGATGGAAGTGGAACTACTTTAACAAGTGGTGATACTTATGATGGTAGCGAAGGTTATATTTTATACGCTATCTACGATGAAACCGAATATACAATAAATTATGATTTAGCTGGTGGAAGTAATGAAAAGATAGTATCAGTTACTAATCCATATACTAAAGAATTTAATGTCACAAGTGAAGTACCAGAAAAAACCGGTTATAAGTTTATCGAATGGAATACAAAGAGTGATGGTAGTGGAATCAGCTTAAATGCAAATGAAGTATATGATAGAAGTGATGGATTTACTTTATATGCCATTTATGAAGAAACAGAATATACAATTAATTATGATTTAGCTGGTGGAAGTAATGAAAAAATAGTTTCTGTAACTAATCTATATACTAAAGAATTTAATGTAACAAGTGAAGTACCAGAGAAAACTGGATATAAATTCATTGAATGGAATACAAAGAGTGATGGCACAGGAATTAGCTTAAATGCAAATGAAGTATATGATCGAAGTGATGGTTTTACTTTATATGCTATTTATGAAGAAATAGAATATACAATTAATTATGATTTAGTTGGTGGAACAAATGAGAAAATTGTATCCGTAACAAATCCATATACCAAAGAATTTAATGTAACAAGTGAGGTACCAGAAAAAGATGGCTTTAAGTTTCTTGAATGGAATACAAAGGCTGATGGTAGTGGAATTTGCTTAAATGCAGATGAAGTATATGATAGAAGTGATGGTTTTACTTTATATGCTATCTATCAAAAGATTGAAGAAGAAAATGTTCCAATAACAGGTGATAATATTAATACAAATATTATAATGTTAATATTAAGTAGCTTACTATTTACTAGTTGCTTATATGTAAAAAGAAAAATATTTAATTAGAAAGAAAGTATTTATGCTTTCTTTTTTTTGACCTTTATATTAGAATTATATTGTTTATATCCCATCTATTTGATAAGATATCAAAAAAAGGAAGTGATTAATATGATTTATCTTGATTATTCTGCTACAACACCTGTTGATAAAAGTGCTTTAGATAGTTTTAATAATGTATCTGAAAATTATATTGGTAATCCTAACTCTTTACATAAATTAGGTTTAGAATCTCATAAACTTTTATCAGCTTCTACTAATCAAGTTGCTGATTTATTAAAAGTTAAATCTAGTGAAGTTATTTTTACTAGTGGTGCTAGTGAATCTAATAACTTAGCTATTTTTGGTGTCATTAATGAATATAAAAATAGAGGTAAACATATAATTACAACTAAATTAGAACATTCTAGTGTTTTAGAACCAATGAAATATTTAGAAAAAAATGGTTATAAGATAGATTATGTTAATATAGATAGTGATGGAAAGATTGATTTAAATCATTTAAAAAGTTTATTAAATGATGAAACAATTCTCGTATCAATTTGTGAAGTTAATAGTGAAATTGGTCTTATTCAAGATGTTAATGAAATTGGTAAGATAATTAATAATTATCCAAAATGTATTTTTCATGTTGATGGTACTCAAGCGATTGGTAAAAAACTAATTAATTTAGATAATATTGATTTATATAGTTTTTCTGCTCATAAATTCTATGGATTAAAAGGAGTAGGTTGCCTAATAAAAAAAGATGATATTAAATTATCTCCTATTATTCATGGTGGTAAAAGTCAGACTATTTATCGAAGTGGTACACCAACACTTGCTCTTGATGTATCACTAGCTAAAGCTCTTCGTATTACTTTTGATAATTTTAATGAAAGATATAGTAAAGTTTTAGAATTAAATAAATATTTAAAAGATGAATTAAATAAAATAAATAGTATTAAGATTAATAGTAATGATAGATGTGTACCTCATATTATTAATTTAAGTATACCAGGTGTTAAACCTGAAACAATGTTACATGCTCTTGAACAAGATGATATTTATATATCAACAAAAACGGCATGTAGTGATAAAGAGGATGAATCTTTAAGTGTACTAGAATTTACTAAAGATCATACGCTTGCTTCTTCTTCTATTAGAATAAGTTTATCTTATTTAACAACTAAAAATGATATTGATACATTTATAAATAGTTTTAAAAAGAATGTAAATAATTTGAAAGGACTTGATAGTAATGGACTTAGATAATAATGATCGTTTTGATCGCTTAATAATGATTAAATATGGTGAATTAACTACCAAAAAAGATAATCGTAAATTATTTATCGATAAGCTTTATTATGATTTAATTTATAAACTAGCTGGTCTTGATTATAGTATTACTAAAGAAATGGCTAGAATGTTTATTGAATTTAATAGTGAAGACTTAGATATTATTAAAGAAAAAATAAATCATGTTTTTGGAATTCATTCTTATGTCCTTGCTTATAAAGTTAAAAGTAATAAAGAAGATATTGAACAAGAATTATTAAAAAGAATAAAAAATGAAAAATTTAAAACTTTCAAAGTTGAAACTAAAAGAAGTGATAAGAATTTTCCTATTGAAAGTACAGACTTTAGTCGTAAAATGGGAGGTTTAATTCTTACTAATATAAAAGATATATCTGTTGATGTTCATAATCCAGAACTAATTGTTAATATTGAGATAAGACGTGATTATACATATATCTATTTTTCTGAATTTAAAGGTATTGGTGGCTATCCTTATGGTGTACAAGGAAAAGGATTATTAATGTTATCAGGTGGTATTGATTCTCCTGTTGCTGGTTATCTTGCAATGAAAAGAGGAATAAAAATTGATTGTGTGTATTTTGAAGCTATTCCTCATACAAGTCTAGAAGCAAGAAATAAAGTAATTGAACTAGTTAAAAAACTTAATAATTATGGTCATAGTATTAGACTTATTGTTGTTCCATTTACTGAAATACAAGAAGCAATATATAAAAATTGTGATCAAGAATATATAATAACAATTATGAGACGTATGATGTATCGAATTATGGATAAACTAGTAAGACGTAATAAAGCTCATGTTATTATTAATGGTGAAAGTATTGGTCAAGTAGCTAGTCAAACACTAACTAGTATGGAAGTTATTAATAGTGTTACTAACTTACCAGTTATTCGTCCTGTTGCTTGTCTTGATAAGTTGGAAATAATTGATATATCTAAAAAGATAGATACATATGATATAAGTATTCTTCCATATGAAGACTGTTGTACGGTTTTTGTACCACGTCATCCGGTTATCAATCCCGTTCTTGACAAATGTATAAGAGAAGAAGAAAAATTTAATTATAATGAAATGATAGATAAAATAATCAGTAATTTACTATATATAAAAGTAAATGATGAAGAAGAAAAATATAAAGACATTTTATAATGTCTTTTTTTTGTTAGTGTGATATATTTATACTAGGTGAAAATATGGATACTGTGAATATATGGGATTTATCTTCTATTAAGAATTGTTCATATGTTGATAATATAGATGAACTTGAAAAATTGATAAATGAAGGAAAATTTTCTCATTTTGTTATTAGAGATTTATATATATGCGGTGATGAACCTAAAAATTATCTAGAAGAAATGATGTATTATAAGGGATGTTCACTAAGATATGTTGATGATAAAAGACCTGTTCTTGTTTCATCAAATTTTATTTTACCTAATATTATTAGTAAAGAATTCTATAAAAAATATTCAAAAAGAATAAATGATGCGATAATAAATAGTCTTTTAAATACAGATGAATCTTTTGTTATTATACCTAGTTCAATTTATTCATCATCCCTTTTAGATAAATTAATTAAAAGAGGAATTAAGAGTTTTCTTTTTGAAGATGTTATATTACCTAAAAAAGATATTGAAAAGTTAAAAAATAATTTTATTCAAGCTAGTGTTTCTATAAACGGCGAAAAAGAAGTGATAAGTAGTAGATATATTATTTCTTTTTACACATTAGAGGATATAAAGGAAAAAGATGAGTTATTAATAGATTCAGAAGAACTAGATAATATTGATTTATCAAATATAGGTAATTTACTAGAAGATAAAACAATTGTTGTTAATAATAATTCATTTTCTGATATGAATGAAGAAGAATATTATAAAGATATTAAAGATTTTATTAATAAAGTAGATAAAGAAGGTATTAAATTAAAGATTTCCTTTAGAGTTATTCATCGTAGTATTTTTAATAGAATATTTAATAAAGAAAAATTTAATAATGTTGAATTAATAATAGATAATGATTTATATGATTATTCATACCAAGAATATTTAGATGAAGAAGAAATATTAGATAATTTAGTAAAACCAATTATTGAAGCTGATTTAAGTCCATTAGAAAGATTTTTAGCTGTTTATAATATTGTTAAGAATTTTAAACCATATAAAGAAAATGTTGATAACTTAGAAGAATCACGTTTTATAAGATATATTTTAAATAATGATTATATGGTATGTTCGGGATTCGCTAAATTATTAATGATTTTGTGTGATAGAGTAGGTATTTCAACTAATGATTATGATTTAAGAGTTGATTTATCATATGATAATGGTTATACACAAGAAGAAATCCCTGTAAATTTAGAACGTCATGCAAGAGTAATTGTTACGATTGATGATCCTAAATACGATGTACATGGTATAAATATATCTGATCCAACATGGGATAATGATTTATCAAATAATTACTTAAATCATGCTCTAATACCTTTTGATAAAGCAGTAACAGAGAATAGAATGATTAATCTTGATACATATTCACCATTACTTGATATTCATTCTTTTGAAGAATATATAGATCAAATTAATTTTTATTTAGAAAGAGCAATTAGAAAAAATTCAAAAAATAAACCAAATAATATAGATAGAGATAAAACTAAAAACAAAAATGATATTATTTTAAATAGTTATAATGAATTGATAAATGAAATATTAGTTGCAATAGAATCAGATCCTAGAATAAGTGAATTTAAAAAGAAGTTAAAAAATTGTAAAGTAGAAAATGATTATACTAATTTATTAACAGAATTAGGTTATTATTTATTAACAAGAATTAATCAACCAATATCAAATGAAACAATTATTAGAGCATCTGTTAATGCGGAAGCTAAAATAAAAGGATTAAGTGAAGAAGAAAAAGAAAAATTATATTCTGAAACTAGAAAACAATTTTATGATGTTGAGTTAAAAACTTTCCCTTATCAAATTGATTTAGCTTCTACTCATGAATGGAAGTTAAGGTAATATTTCCCTTGCTAAAAGATATTAAATAATGTTATAATTACATGCGGAGATGTGATTATGTGTAATTACCAAGTTGGTGATAAGTTTGTTATACATAGTTACAAGCATGATAAAAGTATCCACAGAGCATGGGATGAAGCAATTCTTCTAGAAATCTGTGATGATTACTTAGTATTTGGTAATAATAAAACAGAAGTTACTGAATCTGATGGTAGAACATGGTACACTAAAGAACCAGCAATCTTATTTTTCTATCAAAATGATTGGTACAATATTATTGGTCAAATGAAAACCGATGGAATATATTATTATTGTAATATCGCTAGTCCTTATGTGATAGAAGATAGAACAATTAAATATATTGACTATGATTTGGATTTGAGAGTATTTCCAGATGGAGCATTTAAAATACTTGATCGAGGTGAATATAATTATCATAAGAAGAAAATGCATTATAGCGATGACCTAGATAAAATTCTTAAATTTAACTTAAGTAAGTTAATTGATATGGCTAGATCAAAGAATGGTCCATTTAATCATGAACTTATTGAACATTATCATGATTTGTATAATAAACTTAAGAGGAAACATTAAATAGAGGAAGACATTTATATGTCTTTTTTTATTGTTAAAAAAAGAAAATGTCAAAAGAGTGTCAATATAATTGTAATAAATAATTAGTAATGATAAATTAATTAAGTCATTTGCAAAGAAGGACTTTGTAAATAATATATAATAAGTAATATAATGTAATAAATATATTATATATATACATATTATATTAATAAATAAAGTTATCTAAATGACAAATAAAGTTATCTAAATGACGGATATTGTAAATAAATAAAAAGTTAAAAAAATAATAAAAAAAGTTGTTGACTTGATGATTTATTTATGATATTATATCAAATGTTGTGTTCGAGAAAGGAACATGCATTAAAATCACAAAAAAAATAATGAAAAAAAGTTGAAAAAAGTTGTTGACATTGATTTTTAAAAGTGATATTATTAATGCAGTTGTGCCGAAAAAAGACACAGCGAAGTAATATAAAATTTAAAAATGTAAAATTTATGAAAATTAGATATTGCATTTTAAAAAAATATATGTTATATTACTTGTGCACTTCGAAAAGTGCGAGAAGAAATGATCTTTGAAAACTGAGCAAAACGTCAATTCAGCTAGGCAAATTTTTAAATAAGAAATAATATTTTTTTTTGAGAGTTTGATCCTGGCTCAGGATGAACGCTGGCGGCATGCCTAAGACATGCAAGTCGAACGAAGTGACCTTTTGAAACAAAGTGCTTGCACGGAGTAGATAAAGATTTTCACTTAGTGGCGCAAGGGTGAGTAACACGTGGGTTATCTACCTCTTAGACTGGGATAACAGTTAGAAATGATTGCTAATACCGGATGATAAATAGAAAGATACGTTTTTCTATTTTAAAAGATCCCTTTAAAGGATTACTAAGAGATGAGCTTGCGGCGCATTAGCTAGATGGTGGGGTAATGGCCTACCATGGCGACGATGCGTAGCCGGACTGAGAGGTCGATCGGCCACATTGGGACTGAGACACGGCCCAAACTCCTACGGGAGACAGCAGTTAGGAATATTCGTCAATGGAGGAAACTCTGAACGAGCAATGCCGCGTGAATGATGACAGTCTTTGGATTGTAAAATTCTGTTGTTGGGGAAGAATGTGTTATATAGGAAATGATATAACAGTGACGGTACCCTTCAAGAAAGCTCCGGCTAACTACGTGCCAGCAGCCGCGGTAATACGTAGGGAGCAAGCGTTATCCGAATTTATTGGGTGTAAAGGGTGTGTAGGCGGTTTTATAAGTCTAAGGTCTAATTTCGAGGCTTAACCTCGAACTGCCTTGGAAACTGTTTGACTAGAGTATGGTAGAGGCAAGTGGAATTTCTAGTGTAGCGGTAAAATGCATAGATATTAGAAGGAACACCAGTGGCGAAGGCGACTTGCTGGGCCATCACTGACGCTGAGACACGAAAGCGTGGGGAGCAAATAGGATTAGATACCCTAGTAGTCCACGCCGTAAACGATGAATACTAAGTATCGGAATTTTCGGTGCTGAAGTTAACACATTA
>Ga0247611_10008368_pt1 | contig 12763 bp, 1 predicted proteins | sample 177DNAGHGhighgp2_FD_192422 | JGI IMG/M metagenome (GOLD analysis project Ga0247611, IMG submission 192422) | Sheep rumen microbial communities from Palmerston North, Manawatu-Wanganui, New Zealand - 1770 DNA GHGhigh gp2 | ecosystem: Host-associated > Mammals > Digestive system > Stomach > Rumen ... | reverse complement strand
CTCCTTCTTTATTATCTTCTCCTTCTTTATTTTCTTCTCCTTCTTTATTTTCTTCTCCTTCTTTATTATTTTCTCCTTCTTTATTATCTTCTCCTTCTTTATTTTCTTCTCCTTCTTTATTTTCTTTTCTTTCTTTATTTTCTTTTCTTTCTTTATTTTTTTCTCCTTCTTTATTATTTTCTCCTTCTTTATTATCTTCTCCTTCTTTATTTTCTTCTCCTTCTTTATTTTCTTCTCTTTCTTTATTATCTTCTCCTTCTTTATTTTCTTCTCCTTCTTTATTTTCTTCTCCTTCTTTATTTTCATCTCCTTCTTTATTTTCTTCTCCTTCTTTATTTTCTTCATTAATGTCTTCTTTATCAACTCCTATTTTTTCCCCTTCATGCTCATTTTCTTCTTTATTTATGATTTCATTGATTTTTAATTTATTTTTTAAAGTTTCTAAATTATCATTTGTAACAATGTAAAGACAACCTTCTTTTTTATCTATTTTTTTAATTTCTGAGTCATCCAAGAATAATTCATATTGTTTTCCTTCTTTGACATCATATTCAAGTTTATAATAAAATATCTTTTCATTATTATCTTCTGATAAACCATATTTCTTTAATTTTTCATAATTATCCTTATAATTTTCTAAGTTATTGTGATCCTCTTCATCTATTAAATTTGATAATTTTAATTTATCAATTAATTCATTATTTTTATTCAATAAATCATAAATTTCGTCTAATATTTTTCCAACTTTATTATTATGCTCATTTAATAATTCATTGAATCTTTCATTTAATAATTTTTCATTTGATTCATTAATCAATTCTATTATTTCTGTATTATTATTTTCTGATTCACTTAAAAATTTATTAATGTCCTCATTTATTTTAAAGATATTTAAATTTTTATTAAATTCATCATTTATGTCTTTTTTTAATTTGTTATAAATTGTTTTACTTGGATCATATGAAATCAATGCAAATAGAGAGTCCTTTTTTAAATCGTAAGAAAGAAGCTCATTAAATTTATCTTTAAATACATAATCAATGATAATACTATAATAATCTTCTAATATATTCAATATTTTATTACGATTTTCTTCATTTTTCACAGCAATGTTTTCTACTAATCCTTTAAAATATTTTAAAAACGAGTTAATGTTTATATTTTTTATTTCCTCGTTAACATTAGTTTTTATTAAATTTATCCATTCAATAGGTATTTTTATATTATTCTCTATATTACTTATAATTGAATTCTTTATTTTTTCTGTTATAGTTTTTTTAGTATTTTTTTCGGATATATCAAAACTTATAAAGTTCATTGTAGATAAATTCCTTAGCATATATACCCAAAAGGGAATGTAGTCAATTTTATTTTCTTTTGATAAATCATATATAATAGATTCATTAGAGGAATTGATAGAATTAAATAATTTTTCTATAAAATTACTATTATTTTCTATATAATATATTAATGATGGACTAAAAAACGAATTATTTTCCTTAGCTTTTTTTAGAATACTACTTACATCCATAAGTTTTTTATCATCATTGAGTAATTTATAACAATCATCTAATATAAAGTTATTATATTTAGAATTTATTATAACATCAGTAAATTTAAAAATATATTTTATGTAATCATTAACTCTTTGTAATTCTTTTCTTTTTTTTTCATCTAAATTCTTTGAATTTATCCTTTTTTCCATATTTTCAACTACTATTTTTGGTGTAGTCCAGATTTCATCACCAGTAATTTCTTCATATAAAAAGGATCCTATTTCATTTGTAATATCCTTTACACTTTTAAATTCTTTATCTAATAATTTTATAATTTTGTTACTAATTTTACCAAAGCTTTTTGTTTTTTCATCTAAAACATCGCCCATTTTATATTTGTCATTATTATCATATTTGAAAAATAAATGAAAAATATCATGAGGCTGAAAAATTGGTATTCTAATTTTAAGATTTGGGGAAAATTTATCTGCTATCCCTTCATAATAAAAATATTCATCTTCACGTATATCATATATATTCATTTTATTATTAACATTATCTATGAAATTTTTAAGTCTATCTAAACTGTGATTTTCATACATAAATTTAGATAAAAATTCTGCCCTTATCATACTTTTTACAATTTTTTTTTGATCATTATTCAAGTTATCATTTTCTTGGTCTGTTTTTTTTTCACTTATATAATTAATAATATGCTCTATTTCAGGTATCGAAGCTAGTTCAGTTGATATTTCTAAATATTGTTTATATGATAAATCGGAGCTTATTAATTTATTTATTTCTTGATAGATATTTGAATACCAAAATATTAAGTTATAAAATTTATTTTCTTCATTTATATTGCTAAAATCAACATCTGTAGACATTTCTCTTCTTGGCCATTTCAAATAATTCTTTTGTTTAATATTTGTATCTTTAATAAATTCTATAAAATCATCTACTTTTTTACTTAATTGATTATATAAATTTTTGTTTATATTATTATTTTTTATAAAATTGCTTATTTCTTTTAATATTAAATCTTTATTCTTAGAATTTTTTTTACAATTTTCATTTATTTTTTCTATCAATTTTGTTGTTTTTTTAATGTATTCCATATTTTCCTTATTATTTTCATCATATCTTTTTCCAATCAAAAATTTGTTTATTAATCCTGTTAAATTATCTTTATATTTTTTAACCAATTCATCATTAAAGCAAATCTTTAATTTTTTTATATTATTTAATTCTTCTTCAGCTTGTGATATTTCGTTTTCAAAATTAATTTCATTTTCAATTATTTTTTCATTTTCAACATCATTTACAAAATTAACATCCATTATATGCCTATATTTCCTATATTTCCATAGTATACTACTATCTTTTTCACAAAAGAATTTTAATTCTAATAAATATTGAATAATAATTGCACAATCATTGTTATCTATTATAATTTCCAGAGTATTAAAAGTATCTTCCTCTAAATAAGATAATGAATGTTTTAGATAATTTATTATATTTGGAAATTTTTCAAAATTCAAAATTAAAGACAAAATTCTGCTTGTCATAGGAATAGATTTTGCAGATGTAAATAATTTTGAGTAATTCAATTTTTCTGATTTTTCTCTCTCTAAATTGCAAAATTCATAGAATTCGTCGATTGTTTCCTTTGTGATTTTATCTGAAGCTTCATCAATATAAAAATATTCTTTATTATAATATAAATAACTTCCTTTAGATAATAGTAAAGAATTTTTTTCATTAAAAATAAAATAAGGAATCATAGCATCATCTTTTAATTCATCAAAAATCAATGAATATTTCTCTTTTCCTATTCTAACCAAAATATTATTTTTTTTCTCATATAAATATGACCATATTTTTATATAATCTTCATTATATTTTAGTACTTTATTATTATTAAATTCATCAAAAGGATATAAATCCTTTATTATCTTAAATAATGTAGGATATTCAAATAATAATCTAACTAAATTATCAAAACAAGTTTTATTTTTATATTTCAATAATTCATCTAATGCAAAACATAAATCAGTTGTATTTTGATTACTCAATAAATCAATTTTTATTGTTGGGTCATATAATATAGATGAATTTTCATTATTTAATAATTCATTTAATAATTTTAATCTCAATAAATATTTTTTTATATCATTATTCTTTAATAATTCTTCATCTTCTAATTTTTTCATTTCTTACAAATTTGATATTTTATCAAAATTATTTTCTATATTTCTTAATATTTCTTTAATGATATTTATTTGATAAAATTTAGCTTTTACTTCTATATCCATAGTCAAATTATTATCCAACAAAGTTATTGTATCTTCTATATTATTAGCAATATTTCTTATTTTCATTTTATTTGCAGGAATTTTATTTAGACAATTGTTGACAAATTTTTTGAAATTAAAATTATCTGCTTTTATTATATTAGCAGCATAATTTTGTATTACTATTAAATCAGTTATAATTTCCCCAAATTCAATTTTATAGTCCTTCTCTTCATCTACTTTAAATTTTGGTTCAAGCTTATCCGCTAATTTCTTATATGCTTTATCCACAAAAGTTTGTCTATTATTATTATTATATGCCATATAAGATCTCCAATAATAACTTTCCAATACACATTTTAGCCATTCTTCAATATTTATTTTATTATTTTTCTTTTTTCTAAAAGTTTTATTATAGTCTCTTGAAATAAAAGTCAATATTCTCGAAGTAAAATGGGCCCCTCCAGCAATAATATCCGTATTATTAATTGTAGCTGAAACTTGGTCTTTATGATAAGAAGCTATTCTTCCACAAAAATCTGACCAAAAAGCACTATCATTTTTTGAATCACAAATATTTTTATATAATAAAGTGGTTATATCTCTTGGCTCTAAATCAATTGATGGCATTGTGAACTTTATACAATTATTAAATAGCATTTGATCTATTTTTTTTGCTCCTTTTGAAAGTGGATTATATATAATAAATAATCTGAAATTTTTATTTATATTTGATTTATCAAAAATAAGGTCGTTATCTCCAGATTCATATATATTTAAAGATTTTAGCTCTCCGCATAATGAGCCTAATTTTTGCGATATTTGTTCAGATGCAGTCTCAATTCCATCTAGACAAACAAAATTACCTTCTCTTATTCCTTAATAAATTCTGAATCTTTTTTTTGGAATCTTGACATTGTTGAAGTTAAAAATATTAATTCATTCTTTGCTTCCATATATTTTTCTTCTCTTTTTTTTTCATTTTTTTCTTTTAATTGTTTTATTTTATGGTCAAATTTCTTAAAAACTTTTTCTAAGCTTTTCACATTTAATTCATTGTAATTTCTTATGTCTTCAATATTTATTAGTTTTAATATTTCATTTATTTTAGTTTTTTCTTCATCATTAAAATCATCTTTCATAATTGATTGCCCAGTGAATATTGAAATACCTGAATTGGCATTTAATTGATAAATGCTTAGTTTATACCCCAATAATTCAGCTAATAGCATTATAATATATGATTTTCCTGATGCTGTTAAACCTTGAATTATTGGAACTTTATCTGCTTTAATACAACATAATAAAAATAAAAAACATAACTTTTCTGATAAAGTCATACAATTAAATTTATTTATTAGTTCATATTCTTTTATTTTTGGCTTTTTAATTTTTACTTTTATTTTATTACTATTTTTACTGCTTAAAGAAGCATAAAATTTCAAATGATTCTCTGTATAGGAGATTGAAGGATTAAAAAGGAACGAATCTAAATTTAATTGCTTCTGGGCTTTTAAAATGTTTTCTCCTTGAGTGAAATGATGCTGGAATATTATTGTCATAAAAAATGTTTTATCAATTTCAGGGAGGCTTGTTCTTAATGAAATATATTTTTTAACTTCATTTAATGTAAAAGCAAATTCTCCTATACCATTTTCTGCAATTTCTTTAGATTTGATAAAATTATTATAAAATTGTTCAGCTTCCTTTTGAGTAAATTGAAGATCTTTTTTACCTTTATTTTTGGTATTTTCTTTTTCAAATAATTTCTCAATAATATTTTTAATATCTGCTTCAGAAGGATTTTCAACAATATAATATAAAGAATTATTAATTATATTTATAGGTAATTTTTCTTTTGTCATATCATCAGTTGAATTAAAAATGCAAATTAAATTTATAAAGTTTTTGGTAATAGGAGTACCATTTACTAATATTTTTGAACCTTTTGGGCCAAAAATATCATTTATTATTCCTAAAATTGCTGGAGTTGCATTATTAATTCCTTCTAAAATAATTAATGTATTAATTATATTATCTTCACATTCCAATGCTCTACAAAAATCAGTCTTTGCTACTACTAAAGTTTGAACACCATTAATTGTTTTAAATATAGTTTTTCCAAATAGATCATCAATCTTAGTATATTTTGTAATTGTGATTTTAATTGGTTTTAAACCTGTTAATTTGCAATAATAATCTATAGCCCTTGATTTACCTTGTCCACAGGAACCTTCTAAAACTACTGGAGTTTTTGTTGATATTCCAAAATGAATTATATCCAATAAATTTTTCATTTTTAAAGTGAATATGATATCATCATTAATTTTTTCTTCTTTAATTCCATTATCATTCTGCGAAAATTCGGCTTTAATTTTATATAATAGAGACTGGACAATATTTTTTTTCTTTTTTAGTGGGCTTTGAGATAAATTATTATCATAATATTCTTTTATTTTAAACATTGAATTCAATTTTTGAATACAAGTTTGATTTGTTATGCTATCTAATATTTTTTCCCTATTAGGAGTCAGGCCTAAAAGCAATATATATAATGATAAGTTTAAATTTTCTTCTTCGTAATTTTCTCTCATTTTATTTAGTTCTTTTAATATTCTAAAGCAATTCATTTTTTGAGCTAAAGTAAATTCAATATCTTGTTTAAAAGTTTCTAAATAATTTTTAATATAATCATCCATTATTTTCAATCTCTTCTTACTATTTATGACTTTTTTTTCTTCATTTTGTGAATACTTATTAACAAAAATTAATGTAAATCTAGATAGAAAGGCATCAGATAATTTAGATTCTTCTCCTTCATTGCAGGTTGCAATTATTCTGAAATCTTTTCCTAAATCTATTTCCTTTTTGTTTTCATCGGTATATGTATTCTGTATATCCTCATTTAATGTTATTTTTTTATTCCCAGTTAAGCATTCGTTGAGTCGTTCTAAATTTTCAGTTTTTACATCTGTAATTTTTTTCAAAATTAATAATTTTTTCTTTATTACTGCTGATAATAAAATTCCTGGCTGAAATTCAATGAGTAATTTACTCCTTGCAAATTTATTCTTTTTATCATCTTCAAATAATTTTTTTTCAAAATTATTTATAGAATATTCTAGCCATGAATTTTTTTTAATATTTATTTTATCTTTTTCTTTGCTTATTAATTCCTTAATTTTTTCCTTATTCTTATCGAAATTTTCTAAATATTTTAATTTGCTTTCAATATTATTTATTCTTAAAATTTCACATATTGCTCTTAAATAAAATAATTTTGCATCATCTTTAATGAATGGAATATTTGAACCGATTAATTGCGACATTGTTATTTCTGAGTTTAAAGAAACTATATCAATATTACTCTTAATCAAAAAATTCCTAGCTAGATAAGTTTTGAAAGAACTTGGACCTGATATTAGTATAGGTTCATCATCACTTGAAAGAAGCATTTTAAATATTGCATTTAAAATACTAGGAAGATTATTTAGTTCTTCAAATATTTTTTCCTCATATACTCTATAATATAAGCTGATTTTGCCTTTTTTTATATATATTTTATTATTATCATGTCTTAATTTTGGTATTGCATTATACAATTCTTTTAACTCTTCATTTAATTGGCTTTTATCGAAAATATCTGATAATAATTTGCATATTAAATTTAATCTTTCTTCAACTAAAGATTCATTTGTTGAACTCAAAATATAAAATAATATATTTTCTTCAATTCCAATATTTTTGAAATTTGATGAACAAATAACTTGTTTATACAATCTATTAAAAAGTTTTGAAATATCTCTCAATGACCAATTATTTAATGTTTCTTCTTTATTTATTCTCATCATTAAAGTTCCACATTTTTTTGCACTATCTCTACTGAAAGTGTTATTATCTTTATTTTTAAACTTTTTTTTATATATACTTACACATATTTTCTCTATTTCTTCTTGTATTCTATCTGGATAGTTAATAATCTTTATTTTAACTTTTATTTTTTCAGGTAATTCTTTTCTTCCAAAAGTTTCCCTTGTATTTTGGCATAAAATAAAGAAAAAATTTGGATTAATTTTAATCTCATTTTCAATTCCAGGAATAATAATATTTTTATCATATTTTAATTCTAAGCATGGAGTTATAGCTTTCATGCAATCCTCAGATGATATATTGAATTCATCACCTATAAAAACATTTCCTTGCTCCATACTTTTAGTTAATGTACCTTTTCTAAATATAAGCTTTCCATCCTGCATTGAGGAAACACCATAATAATCAGAAGGCCTCGTAAATTGATTAAAAGTATGCATATAAAATGGATTTTCATATTCAATACCTAGAATTTTTTCTCTTATATATGCAAATGCCCTAGCGCCTATTGTTTTTCCTATACCAGGAGGGCCAATAATACACAAATATTGATTAATTATAGAGCATGCATATAATTGAACCATAAAATTTTTTAAAGTTTTGGATTCATCAAAAAAATACTCTTCATCTCCTAGATTTCTTTTTTCTTTATTTTTTTCAATCAATTCCTTTATTAAAACATCATAAATATCTTTGTTATCGTCACTTAGTTGTTCTTCGAATAATAATTCAAAAACAAAATTTACTATTGAATTAAATTTAATATTTGGATAAATCGAAAATTTATTTGTTAATATTACAACACTTCTTATAAATTTATTGATAGAAGACATAGATAAATATTTTTTAGAATTTTCATCAATTTCATTATTATCCAGTTCTAATGAGTTTAAGCTACTGTCAATAGTGGATGTATTATTTAAATCATTAGGATTGATAAATTTTGATAATATCCCAATTTTTTCAAATAAAATTAAAAATTCTTCTTTTTCCAAATTTAATTCTTTTTTTATTTCTATTTCTTCTTTTTTTTTTTTGTCAAAAATTCGCTTTCTAGTATCTTTTTTAGCTCTTTTTATATTATTTTTATTGTTTTTATAATATTCCATTTGATATTTCTTTACTAATATTTGTATTAGATTTTTAATTCCTTCTTTGTCTTTTATAGAAAATTGATCTTCTAATGTTATTACTTGGAATCTATTAACAAAAGCTGGAGATATTTGATTTATTTTATCAAAATTAGATGTTGAAATAATTCTGAAATTTCTATGTATTTTTAATGTTGGTTTTTTAGAATATTCCGGGACCTCAAAATAATTTTCTTCTTCATTATTTTTTTTATCTAATAGTCCATTTAGTCTTTCAATTACTCTTGAAGGAGCTTCATTAATACTATCAAAAACAATGCAATTTCCATTTTTAATAGAATTATATAAAAATCCAGGCTCAAATTTCAATTCATCTTTTCCATTTTCACTTTTCAATTTTTGTTGGCCTATTAATTCAGTACATTCTAAATTTTTTGTACAATAGCAAACATTAAAAATATCTTCTACCCCATTTTTATTATTGAAATATTCTGCACACCATTCAGCAATTTGTGTTAGACCACTTTCATTATTTCCTAAAAGAATTATATTTTGCTTATTATTTAGGCAAATAAATATACTGTTGATAGCATCTAAAAGACTATTATTTATGTAACAATATTTAAATTTTTTGACTATTTCTTTTGCATCTTCTTTATTCTTCTTTGTAATCCCATAAGTTTTAATTAATTTTATTAATTCTTCCTTTTCCTTTTTTCTATATCTACCACCATAAACAGTCATAATTACATCATAAATATCTTCATTGTTATTTAAGCATTCTATAACAGATTCAATTTCTCTTATAGTAAAACATAAAACTTCATTTTGTGAATTATTTTCTTTGTCCCACTTTACCCATTTATAATGAATTTTAACTATATTTTTAATCAATTGCTTCCTTTTTTCATTGTTTTCATTTTTTTCATTCTTTTTATTGTTTTCATCTTTGATAAACCCTATATTTTTTGCTATACCTAATCCAATTTCTTCCATTTCACTCTGCTCAATTTCTGGGAAATATATAGTCTTAAATCTTGATATAAATTCAGATGATAATTCATGTCTTTTTCCAGCAAATGCCCCCTTGTTCGGATTTTGTGTTGCAACTAAAGCAAAACTTTTATTTTTACGAATTTCTAGCAAAGTATTTCCATTAGTTTCTACACTTAATAATTCATTATCTAATGATTGCTGAATACACTGTAATACATTGGAAGGGGCTAAATTAATTTCATCTAATAATAGAATATCGCCATTTCTATATGCTTCCACAAAAGGCCCTTCTTTCACAGTTAAACCAGTAATAGATTTGTTATCACTCACAAATTTTGCAGTCATGTCATCAATTCTTGTTTCCTCACTTAAATTAAATCTTATTAATTTGACTTGCTTTTTTGGATCTTTATTATAAATAAATTTATTTATATAATTTGCTGCAATTAAACTTGTTCTAGTTTTTGCAGTACCAGTATTTCCTTCAAGTAAAACCGGAATTCCGATTAAATTATAATGAATTAATAATGCAAGCCTTTCTTTTGAGTTATTTGTTAAAATAAATCCATTCTTTTTAAAAAATTTAATTTTTTCATCACTATCAGTAAGTTCCTTTATAGAATTTGTTAAAGAGGATTTACAAATTTTAAAATTATTTATAATTTGGCTAATTCTATTCTTTTGATTTTCATTATTTTTTATCTCTTCGTTAATTAAAAACTTTCCACTTTCATTTTTGATATTTTTTATTTCTTCCAATTTTTTTTCTATAATGTTACCTTTTTTGGTATGTGGGATTAAATCATCACTTTCTTTTCTTTTTATAGTCGTCTTCAAATCTTTCTCAATCGATATATTATCTTTATTTTCTTCATCAGAATTTTTATTAATATCTTCTAATTTTTTTTGGCCTTCTTTTAAATCATCTACCATTTCTTCTATTGAATGGTTAATGGAATTTTTTTTCTTTTTATCTTTTAAAACTTTTTTTTTATATTCTTCACTAGAGCTTGCTGATAAGCTTCTATTACTTTTTTTTCCTTTACTTTCTGAATTTGAATCTGAGCTTTTTTGATATCTACTTCTTTTGGATTCTTTAGAAGAATCACTATCTTTTCTTTTTTTATGCTTCTTTTTTTTCTTTTCTTTTTTATCCTTTTTATTATGGCTTTTTTTGTAATTTTTATTATTAGAAGAATCTGAATCATTACTATTTTCATCTTTTGAATCACTTGATTCACTATCTTTCTTTTTATTTTTGTGATGTTTCTTTTTTTCACTAGATTTATCACTACTTTTAGAATCATCATCAGAATTAATATATTTATCCTTCTTTTTTGTCTTATGAGAAGATTTTTCTCCTTTCTTCCTTGATTTTTTCTTTTCATATGTATAATTTTTCTTTTTAGTTTTTTTATGAATAGAGCTTTCTTGCTCCTCCTCATCTATATCACTCTCATTAATACTAGATCTTTTTTTCTTTGGCCTTTCTTTTTTCTTTTTTTTATTATCTTTTTCACTTTCAGATGAATAGCTTTCATCAGATTCTTCTTTTTCTTCTTTTTCTTCTTTTTCTTTTTTTCTGCTTTTTTTCTTTTTTTTATTATCTTTTTCACTTTCAGATGAATAGCTTTCATCAGATTCTTCTTTTTCCTTTTTTCTGCTTTTTTTCTTTGATTTATTATCTTTTTCACTTTCAGATGAATAATTTTCATCAGATTCTTCTTTTTCCTTTTTTCTGCTTTTTTTCTTTGATTTATTATCTTTTTTATGCTTTTTTTTTTTTTTTTCATCTTCTTGTTCTCCTTCGCTTCCACTTTCACTAAAAGAGGAATTTCTATCCTTATTGGATTTATTTTGCTTTTTATTATATTTTTTATTTGAACTAAATTCATCTTCTTCAGAACTTGAATAGTTTTTTTTATTATGTTTTCTTTTGTCTTTGCTTTTTTTTTCTTTGGAGGAATGATCATGCTCATTCTCACTATCATTATCAGATATTGTTATTTCTTTTTCTTGACTATGCTTCTTTTTTGTATCTTTTTTATAATTTTTAGAATGATTTTTACTTTTTTCATTTTTAGATATGTCTTTCTCAGAAGTAGAAATTGAAGGTGAAGATGAATTATCTTTTTCTTTATTTGATTTGTCATCATCAGAATTTGATGAACTTTTGCTTTTCTTATCTTTATCACTTGAATTATTTCTTATTTTCTTTTTTTCTTTTTGGCCTTTTGAAATTTCTTTTTTATCCTTTTCATCATCTGAAATTTTTCTTTTATTTTTTCCTTTTGATGCATCTTCTTTCTTTTCTTCTTCACTTGAATAATCTGAATCTTCTTTTTTTGGCTTGTATCTTTTGTCTATTTTATTCTTATGTTGCCTTTTTGAAGTTTTTGATGATCCTTTTTCTCTTTTATTTTTTTCTTTATCAGATGAACTGTTATCACTCTCATTACTTGAATTTGAACTAACTCTTTGATGCTTGCTTTTAGTTTTGATTTTCTTTTTTTCTTCTTTTATTTCATTTTTATTATTTATCTTTTCTTTTTTTTTGATATTTTTGTCTTTAAGCTTTTCTTTGGACTTACTTAAAGTTTTATTTTCATCATCACTTGAATATATATCTTTTTTATTTTCAGATTTATTTTCTTTTATTTCAGTTGATACTTTATTTTTTGGTTTTCGATTTTCTTTAAGTTTAGTTTTATCATCATCTTTTTGTGTTTTAAGCTCATTTTGATTGTCTTTTTGAGGCAAATTTTCTTCTTCATCACTGCTTAATTTATTTTTGTTTTCTATATTATCTATTTCTTTGTCGGAAGCTCCTTCTCCTTCTGATATATTTATTTTTTCATCATTCTTAATCGAATTTTTTGATTTTTCATCATTTGTGATAATTTTTTCAGAAGAATTTTTTTGTTGAACTTTCTTATTTTTAGTATTTGATTTTTCTATTTGATTTTCCTTATCATCATCAGAAGATGACAAGCTCTTTTCCTTTTCTTTTTTTTCT
>Ga0247611_10008367_pt1 | contig 12763 bp, 10 predicted proteins | sample 177DNAGHGhighgp2_FD_192422 | JGI IMG/M metagenome (GOLD analysis project Ga0247611, IMG submission 192422) | Sheep rumen microbial communities from Palmerston North, Manawatu-Wanganui, New Zealand - 1770 DNA GHGhigh gp2 | ecosystem: Host-associated > Mammals > Digestive system > Stomach > Rumen... | reverse complement strand
ATTTTTACAATCAATATTCTTGAATTCGAATCTACCTAAATATGGTGTTCTTTCATCAACAGGAAGCTTTTCCTTTGAATAAACATATTCAGTATGTCCATCTGGATCACAGAAATAGAACATATTGATTACAAGTGGTGTTAATACATCATCCATTTGAATATTTTCAAATACGATTCCATCGATGATTGCATCCTTACCACGGCCACGTCTTGTTTTAATTCTTAAGCCTCTATCTGTTTGATTAAATAAGCATTGAGAAACTGTAATATCTTTAATACCACCTGACATTTCAGAACCAAGTACGATTGCACCATGACCGAAATTCATTGAACAATTTCTAATGTTGAAATTTTGTGAAGGTTTCTTGTATTTTCTTCCCATATAAATCTTTCCTGATTTTATAGCGATACAATCGTCACCAACAGAGAAATTAACACCTAAAATATCAACATTATTACATGATTCAGGGTCGCATCCATCAGTATTTGGAGAATTTTTAGGATTGATAATACTTAAATCAATAAATTTTAAATTCTCAGAGAAATATGGATGTAAATTCCATGATGGAGTATTACATACTGTTAATCCTTGTAATGTTACACCATCACAATGATTTAAAAATACGCCTCTAGGTCTCCATGCAATTCTTTTTGTTCTTACATCAACCCACCAATCAGAATTAGATGCATTACCATCAATTGTACCTTCACCAATAATATTAACATTTTTAACATTAATACCAGTAATAATGCTTGCGAAAGTATCAAGTGGATTACCTTCCCAAGAACCTAGATTATATTCATCCTTTTCATCTGATGTAAACATAACACCAGGTAAAATTGGATAATGATTTCTATCGATATCACCGATTAATTTTGCATTTTTAGAAATTTCAATTGTTATATTGCTTCTTAAGAATAATGGACCTGTATAATAATTTCCTTCAGGGAATAATACTCTTCCTCCATCAGGGCAAGCTAAAATTGCTGCCTGGATATAATTAGTGTCGATAGACTTACCATCACCCTTAGCACCAAATTTTTTAACATTGATTGTTACAGATTCCTTTTCAGTCTTAACTTCAATTGAAGCTTCTTCATTTTCTTGAAATACTTTCAAATCATATTTTGTATCTTGTTCAAGATTGAATACTGAAAATATATTTGTATTTTTATTTTCAATAATTAATTTACCATCTAAATACACATTATATGGTTTAGTAGTATAAATATCGTTATTTTTTAATTCTACAGTAAAGCTTCTAGAGCTTTTGAAAATAATATCTAATTTCATGTTATTCTCCTAACTGTGGTTCAATTTTAATATTTGTATTAATTTGTTTTTTATAAACATGGATTTGCCATACTCTATATATTAAGTTTTTAATAAGTACAAATATTCCATCAACAAATAAATATATAAAACCAACTGTGAATGGTTCAATACCAATACCACCTGTTGTTCCAAAAGGGTCAAAAACTAGACCATTAGGGCTTAATACATCAACAATAATAATAAAGGCAATAACTGCAATTACAAAATTGTAAACTAAAGCTAATGGGAAGGTTTTTAAACCTTTCATATTTATCATGTTATATCTATAAGTATTATTTCTTCTATTATACATTAATCTAATAATAACTCTTATTGGATAATTCATTAAAATAGTAAAGAATAAACCAAGTAGCATTATTAATTTAACAGTACCATCAACGCTATCACTATAAACATTTAAGCCTAGCTCTGATGCACCAAATAATAGAAAACAGGCAGCCGCAGCTGCCCAATACTTAAGTAAAAGAATCTTAATCCATGATGGAACTCTTGCAAGCTTATCAACTTCATATGGATTTAAATCCATATTTTCATCTTTCACTTTTTTTGTTTTCATTATCTATCAACCTTTTCGTAAGTTCTATCGTAATTGATAAATGCTAATACTAAACCAGCTAATGAGAATACAGCGGCAAGAATAACTACAACAATAGAAATTGTAGCATTTTTATCAAGAATAGTTGTAACACCATTTAATTTTAATCCGCCTGACTTAACTGCACCTTCAGTAGCATAAATAGAATAGATATATAAAGCACCAATTCCAACGATTGCTAATGTTAATAAACCAGCCTTAACAACAGAACCAAGATTCTTCTTCTTAGATAAATCTAAAGAAACGAATACATTTAAGAATCCTAATAATGTTAAGAAGAATATTGCCATACCTGAGAAATCGAATGGAATAATATATACTCTCTTTTGAACAATTGAATCTAGATTAGAAATAGAACCAGAAACTTTAGCTGTAACTGATTTTCCACCTTGAACATTATAAGTAATGAATCCATTTGCAGCAAAATCAACAGTTAAATTAGCTAAATCACCAGTTGCATCCTTAACATAGTACTCACCAGCTAAAGCAGCATATTTGAAGTCGTTTGTATCATAGTCTTCGTTAGTTGCAGCTGTACCTTTTGTAGAAACAGTGAAATCAACTTTTTCACTCATTGGTGATGAATAATATTCACCAGCTGCTCTTGCAACAGCTTTTACAGCAACTTTATAATCACCAGGTGTTAATACATTAATTGCTACATTAACAGATGAATCTGTTATTGATGCAGTTCTATATGTATTACTAAAATAATAATAAGAACCAGTTGATGCAGGAACATAAACGAAAATTGCATAATAAGCGATTTCAGCATTTACTTCTGTAGGAACTTCAACTAAATCATCACCATTTTTCATTTTAACTGAGAATGAGAAATTATCTGCATCCTTTTGAGTTAAAGATGGAACAAATGCATTTTCAAAAGTCTTAGTTTTTGAATCACTTTCAGAATATCCATCAATTGGATATAAATTTTGATCAAAATTAGTATCTTTTTCTTTTAATTCTTCATAAGAATATTTTACTAATTTGATATTCTCGTAATTTGTTCCATTAACAGTATATTTACTTAATGTAAGAGTATAATCTGTAGTATCTTCTAAAGTATCAGCATTTAATGCAGATGTAATTGAAGCTTCTGTACCTTCAACTGCTGTATCATAAAATACTGTAACTTTACGAATTGTTGGAACGTGAGCAAACATGAAGAAACCAAGTAGGATACCAGGAAGAGCAAATAGAATTGCTGATAACTTCATGTTGTTATATTTAAAAGATCTGAAGAAATCTAAGAAAACAAATTTCCAATATCTACCAAATGCTTTTAAACCCTTAACAAACTTATTTTCCTTTTGAGGTACTTCCTCATAACGATTTTGATTATCCATTATCAGTATACCTCCTATCTAATTCTCTTTGTAGTTTCTATATCAAAGAAATGAACCTTCTCCATGTCGAAGCAAGCCTTAAGTTCTTTATCAACTATATCATTTCTTTGGTATACCTTAGAAATAATTGATTGTTCGCCAAAGAAACCATAAATTAATGTATAAGCACCTAAGTACTCAGTATAGTCAACCTTTAAGTCAAATGTTGAATCAGCAAATTTTTGTAAATTAGCATCATCAATATAAACGTACTCAGCACGAACAGCGAATTTAACTTGCTTTCCAGCATAGTTACCTAAAATTTCATGTTGATGTTCAGTCAATTTAAACTTAGCACCAGACTCATGAACGAAATATTCAAGGTTCTCATCAATATAACCATCAGCAAAGTTCATTGGAGGTGTACCGATGAAACCAGCAACGAATAAGTTTTCTGGATTATCGAACATCTCTTTTGGAGCTGCGATTTGTTGAACATAACCATCTTTCATAACTACAATTCTTGTAGCTAGTGTTAATGCTTCAATTTGATCATGTGTAACATATACGAATGTTGCATTTAATCTTTCATGTAGTTGCATTAACTCTTTTCTCATTGATCCTCTTAATTTAGCATCTAGATTAGATAGTGGCTCGTCTAGTAAGAATACTACTGGGTCACGAACGATTGCACGACCTACTGCAACTCTTTGACGTTGTCCACCAGATAATTGTTTAGGCTTTCTGTTTAAGTAAGGAACTAAACCTAATACTTCAGCAGCCTTCATAACTCTAGCATGAATTTCAACTGGATCAACCTTTCTAATTGTTAATGAGAAAGCCATGTTATGGTAAACTGTCATATGTGCATATAATGCATAATTTTGGAATACCATTGCGATATCTCTATCTTTAGGAGCAGCATTATTACATTTCTTTCCATTAATAATTAAATCACCTGAAGAAATTTCTTCAAGACCTGCAATCATTCTTAATGTAGTAGATTTACCACATCCAGAAGGTCCTGCAAGTACGATAAATTCACCCTTGGCAATATCAATATTAAAATCGTAAACAGCATGGAAGCCATTAGGATAAACTTTATTTACATTTTTTAAAATTACGTCACCAGCCATATACTAATTACCTCCTACTTTTTTTTGATTAATACTATTTAAGTATGTTGTTAATTTTCTAGAACGCTTCATACCAATTACACCACCTAAAATTAATAGTACTGCAGCTAATCCTAAACATACAATTGCAAGGATTGCTCTAACATTACCATTTGTTGGAAGGTATGTAAGTTGATTTTGGTTATCAGTTGTAATTGTTTTACCAATAAAGTCTGTATGTGGTGAATTATTTGGCTTTCCTTCGCTAACCCATGCATTATAATGGATAATTAGTAATAATGGAATCCAGAAAATTCTTCCTGCACATAAAGCACCGAAAACAATTAGTGAAATTGAACCTTTCATTGAATAAGACTTAGTCTTTTCAACTCCTAAGAAACCACCTAATAAAATAACAATATTAAGCATTATAGCTAATAATGTTGTAAAATTTGTTGGATTGAATCCATTTAGACAGAAGAATGCAGCTAAAACTGAGAATGCAAGTCCACCTAAACCTAATTTATAAGATAAAGAATTATCTCTATATCTCATCATTTCAACTTGGTTTTTACCAAATTCAAGATCAGACATCTTGTTAAGATCATTCTTATTTTCGACATTATTCATCATGCTTGTTCACCAGCCAATCTTGCTTTTTCTAATACTTCATTTCTCTCTTTTGCTGTTGCTTTATATTTCATAACAGCGAAGATAATTAAGAAGACATTGTAAGCAGCTGTTAATGCAAAGAATATCATATACATAACTAATGTAGTAGAATTAATATTAAATGAAGAAATTATATTATTAATTCTTGCTAAGTTAGTCTCTTCTGATAATGCTAAACCAACATTTTGAGACGCAATAGTTGGATTTTGTAATACAGAAACTATATTATAAATAGCATTATTATTTGGATCATTAATATTAGCCATCAATCCAAATGATTGAATAACAAGGACTAAGGCTAAAGCAATATTAACAAGTGGTAAGAAGGCACCACCAATAATATTTCCAATATAATATATTCTTCTATTATGATTTGATAATACAATTAATGCAGCAAAGACAATTAAAGAAACAATTCCATAAGCTAAAATTAAATTGTTATAATTATCTAACGAATTTCTAAATTTTGATAGAGAATCAAAGACTTCAGGCTTAATTTCATATCTTTCAATTTTATTTAAACCTTTACCTCTTGTAACCCAATTTACATTGGCAAAATCTTCTCCATCTTTTTCTAATAAAACTTGTAATGTATCATTTTTGTCAATTACAGCTTGTGCTTGATTAGCATTACCGTCTTTTCCGTAATTTCCTTCAACAATATCATTAACAAATTCAAACAAATATTCTTGATCTGCTCCGTTAAGTCTTGCAGATGGGGCATAATCAACATTTCCGTCTGTATCAATTGTATAATTGACTCTTACGAATCTATATTGTGTCATAAAAAACAATGAAGATATGACAATCAAAGCAGAAATAATTCCTAGTGAGAAATATATCCACTTTGCTCCACTATTTAGTAATTTTTTCATTGTAACCTCCTAATAGGAAATTACAGTCCCATCAGGTGCCATAAGACACCTGATGACCTGTAAATAATTTGTAATAAATTTTATTAAATCTAAATTATTGAGCCTTAGATTCAGGAGCTTCTAAGCCCATCTTCTTACCCATTGTATTTAAATATGTAGTATTCTTTGTAACACGTTGAGCTAAAACGTCTGAATACTTATATTCTTTTCCGCCTACACCAGATAATACATTTTCAGTTGTATCAGAACCGTCAGCAACGATCTTTACCCAACCAGTCTTAGTACCATCAGCTGAAGCTTTACCTTTTTGTGCCCAGAATGTTGTAACACCAAGGTATGTATTAGATACTTCTTCACTCATTAATGAGAATACAGCCATTGGCATTGAAGCATGCCATGTAATGTCAGCCTTATTACCTACTGCTCTAGAGTTCATTTGAACACCTAAATCAGCAGCTAAAGTTAATTTAGTATAACCATCTCTAGCATAGAAGTTACATGCTTGGAAGTCAAGAGTTGTAGGTCTATAGTGACCGATACCTTGTGTAGTTCCTAAGAATCCACGGCAATAGTTCCAGAAGTCAAGACCTGTACCAGCAAAGTGATTTAATACTGATTGTTTGATAATTGGAGTATTTTCTTCACCTAATACTGTACCTAAATCCCAATATCCTTCAGGACCAAAGTTTTGAATTCTCCATCCTTCTTCAGAGAACATGTAATCCATTAATTTAATTGCATCATCCTTATTATCAGAAGCTGCTGGGATAGCCCATGAAGTATTCTTAACTGATCTGTTTTCTTCATAGTATCTAGTTAAAGTCTTACCAGTCTTATTATCTAGAGCTTGATCATATGTGAAGCTTTCTGTTGAAACATAAGTTAATGGTGATAGAATTGGAGCAACTCCTTGAACTTGTGTCTTAGAGAAATCGAATCCACAAGCTGCTTTCTTTCTTGATTCAGACTTAGTACCAACACCATCTTTAATATCATTAGCTGCAGCTTGAGTTGCAGTATAATCATATTCTAATAAACCGAATGTAGAATTATCTAAGCTTCTCTTAAAGAATGTATCTAGACCAGCAGTACCCTTATCTCCTGACCAGAAGTTAGCTTGGATTAATCCTTCAGAATATAATGCATGTAATTTATCTAGCATATCATAAGATGCTTGAGCTGTATCGAAGTCATGAATCTTACCATCTGCACCGAAGAATAAATGATCATATTCAGAACCTCTACCTTGTACACCATATAATGTTGCACCAAAGTTAAGAATATTTTCAACACGGTTATCAGCTTGTCCACGAGGGAATACAGGAACTACTGCATCATATGCTTCTGCTGAACCATATAATACATCTGGATTAGCTTTGAATAAACGAAGTAATGCAACTAAATCATCAGCATTGTAGCAAGCACCAACAGATGTGAACATCTTTGAAATCTTACCATCATACTTATTAGTAATAATATCACCATAAGCTGCCATTGCATAAGCCTTGAATTGGTCAATTAAAGTCTTACCAGTAGTTGAACCATCAGTCTTAGCTAAAGCTTCATTTTGTTGTTTAATGATATTATCAGTTTGAGCAACTGTAACATCAACTGCTTTACTTGTAGCTTCATCAACAATCTTAATAGTTGTTGTTGCATCAGGATAGTTCTTATCAGCATCAATGAATGGAGCTGCTGAAGGAGCACCCTTTAAGCCTTTTGAATTCTCTTCTGCAGAAGCACCAGCTTTTAATTCACCAGTACCAGCAGGTAATTCTTCATCTAATAATTTAGCAACTGATGTTGTATCCATAACGAACATTCTTTCAATTGCTTGATATCCATCTAGATATGGTGTATAGAAAATCTTATCATTATGATATAATTCAGCTTCTACTGCTGGATTTTCTTTTAAGTATTTACTGAAATTAGGCATTTTAGCTTTATCTGGATTAGTTGTATCAATATATTCAGATAAATCTAGAACTTCACCACCATCACCTAATTCATTTAAGCTAGCTGTAGTGTTATAGAATAAGTCTGTAATTTGACCATTCTTATCTTTGTATAAGCCCTTAGTTGTACCTGACTTAGCTGCCTTAAAGTTCTTATAGTTATCACCATCAGATGCACCATATACAGCACCTTGCTTAATATACTTAAGATTTAATTTCTTAGCGAATTCTTTCCAAGCAGGTAATAAGTCATCTTGCTTATATGTAATACCATCGATTGGATTTGTAGTACCACCACTCTTAATAACTCCATTATAAGTAGTACCATATGATTTAGAATAAACTAGCCAAATATCAAGACCAGAATTATCTACAACAACTGGAGTTGATGTTTCTGATGAGCCAGTATCCTTTGATCCTGTTTCTCCTGTTTTATCAGTTGTTTTAGCAGGTTTTTTTGTACAGCTTGCTAGAGATAAACCAGCAAGTGCTGCGAACCCTAATAGGGCTAAACTTCTTTTTTTCATTTTTCTTCTTTTCTCCTTTTTTTCTTTTTCTATTATTCCTTGACTCCACCAACGTTGACACCAGCAGCGAAATATTTTTGTAATGCTGGATATACAACAATTACTGGAATGATAGAACAAACTATAAATGCATACTGTAGACCATATACAGAATATGGAACATCGGCACCATTGTTAATTTGGTCAACTAATTGAGCCATACTATTCTTAATGAATACTGTTAATAAAACGTCTTCTGATTTTAATAATAGCATTTGAGCCCAAATATATCCGTTCCATCTAGCTACAGCATAGAACATTGCTACAGTTACGATTGATGATTTTGACATTGGAATATAAATCTTTGATAAGATCTGGAATTCTGTTGCACCATCAATTGTAGCTGCCTCTTCAATTTCAGTTGGAACTGAACTGAAGTAGTTACGTAATAAGATAATATTGAATGCATTAAATCCTAATGCAATAATGAACATGTATTTGTTATCAACATGGAAATTCTTGAAGTTTTGGAATGTTGGAATCATACCAGCACTAAACCACATTGTAAATACTAACATGAAGTTGAAACCACGGCCGAATACTAATCTTGTTTTAGATAGAGCATAAGCACCTGTAATTGCAACTAACATTGAAACTAATGTACCATAACCTGTAACGAAGAATGTATTTGAATAAGAAATCCAGAATTCTTTGTTATTGAATACTTCAGCATATGTACTAACTGAGAATTCAACCGGTATTAATACAACTCTACCACTATCTACTGCTGCTCTTGAAGATAAAGATGCAGATAATACGTAGATGAATGGATATAAACATGCTAATGCAAATATTGTTAATAAAGTATAAGATAAAATCTTGAATATAATTTCAGTTCTGTCTAGTCGTTTCATTTGTATACCCTCCTAGAATAATGATGTAGAAGATACACGTCTACTGATTGCGTTTGCACCTAGAACTAGTACCATGGCAATTAATGAATTGAATAAATCGGCAACAACACCCATTTGCTCAATTACTTGAACATTATCAAGAGATCCACCTCTACCTGTCATACGATAAACTAATGTAGAAACAACGTCTCCTGTTTCCCATGCAGATTGTGTAGAACCAATTAATAGGATTATCTTTTCATAACCTATATTTAAAATGTGACCAATACGCATGATTAACATGATTGTTAATGTTGGAGCCATACCAGGAATTGTAACGAATCTAATTTGTTGCATCTTAGATGCACCATCAATTCTTGCTGCTTCATAGCTTGTAGGTGAAATTGCTAGGATAGCTGCGAAGTATACGATAGAACCGTAACCAGCACCTTCCCAAATACCTGATATTTGATAAATAGGTCTAAAATATCTTGGGTGAGCTAATAAACCTCTATTATCTCTTAAAACATGCATAGCACTTAATGCTTTATAGATAATACCAGGAGCATCTGTAGCTGAGTTATCACCTGTACACCAAAGTGTAATGATTGTTGTAACAACTACCATTGATACGAAGTGAGGTAAATAAGAACATACTTGTAAGACACTTCTATAACCTAAAATTTTAACTTCACTAAATAGTAATGCTAAGAAAATTGGAATTGGGAAACCTAAGATAAGACCATACATACTGTTAACGAATGTATTTCTGAATGCTCTCCAGAATTCTAGTCTACCTGGACCAACAAAGATATATTCTAGCCAGTAAGAACCACACCATTGGCCTAAATATTCTGTTGATTGTTGATAAGATCCCCATTTAAATCCTTCAAGAATACCAGCGATAGGTAAATACTTGAAGCAAATTAAGAATGCAAGCATTGGAATTAATAGAACGTATAAACGCCAATCTTTTAAAACTGTGAAGAAACCACGTTTAAACTTCGTACGTTCTACTTCATTGATAACGCTTTGATCTGTTTTGACAGTATTTTGCATACACGCACCATCCTTTAAATCTAAATTTGCGATGATTCGTCATTTGAATCATCTTTTGCTTCATTAGTTGCATCAATTGGTTCTTCTTTTTCCATTTCTTTCTCTTCTTCAATTTCTTCGATTCTGAAATTTCTGTCTTTTGCATCTAATTCAGCATTCTTTTTATCATCAATGAGTTTTTCTACAACATTTGTAGCAACTCCTCGAGACCTTAATATTAATATCGCTACTGCAGCTATCGCAAGTCCTAATAGATTTGTTACAAATCCATTTTCACCATAGAATGCAATATTGAATGTTCTACCTGTATCACCAAGATATTCATATGAAGCTTGGTGTGCAAGTGTTCCTGCAGTAATTAATCTAAATAATAATAGAGAAATTAGATTAACTAAAGCATAATTAACTAAAATAACACCTAATAAAACAAATGGATTCTTTACCGCTTTTTTAGTTCCTATCTTTTTGTATAATAGAACATCTAACCCTATAGACATCAAGCCTACAATAGTAGATATATAAACAGCTAATCCACAGTTAAATTCTCCTCCAAACCTATAGAAGGCTCTAAACTGCCCGAAATCACAAAAACTACCTCCTATTATAGTAGATAATACTAAGAAAGGTACGATAGTTAAACCCCATAGGTTCCACCTTATTACTGCTAAAATAGTTATAAAAAATGAAATTGTTATTGTAGGAGTGCCTAGCATTATTCCCCCAAACCTGGTAACTAAGCCTTCTAAAACGCATCCAAAAAGGGCTAATAGAAACAAGTCCATAGCTCTGTAGCTCGCAACACTCTTATTGATAATACCACCTCATCGCTACCCCTTGATTACGATTAGTCTTATAGAATGAAACTATAACGCTTTCATAATTTCATACTTAATTTTATCATTATTGCAATTATTAGTCAATAGAAAACTATCATTTTTTAAAAGACTACGAAAGTAAAAAAATGGCTTATTTTAAAGAAAAAAATAACATTACTAATACTTTATAATAATTGTGGTATAATATTTATGACATTTTTGTTGGAGGTGTATTTTTTATGACAATTATTGATGCAAATATGTCCGTAAATGGCGTCCTTTCTAGTGCAAAACCTGGGGATACAATTTATTTAAAACAAGGTATATATAAAGAAAAAATTATTATTAATATAGATAATATAAAAATAATTGGCGAAAATCCAGAAAGAACTATAATAACAAATGGCGATTATTTCCATAAAATCTTAGATGATGGTAATGAAGCTAATACTTTTAGAACTTATTCATGCTTAGTATTAGGCAAAAATGTAACTATTTCTAATCTAACTATAGAAAATACATCACTTCCATCACATAAATATGGACAAGCAGTGGCACTTCATGTTTGTGGTGATAACTTCAATTGTGAAAATGTAATATTAAAAAGTGCACAAGATACATTATTTACTGGTCCACTTCAAAAAGATCTAATCGAAAGATATACAGGATTTTTATTAAAAGAGCAATTAAAACCAGAAAAAACTACACAAATATATAAGAATTGTAAAATATATGGTGATACTGATTTTATATTTGGTAGTGCACAAGCTTTATTCTATAAATGTGATATCATATCAATAGGAAAAGGATTTTTAGCTGCTCCTGCTCATTCAAATGATATGAAATATGGTTATTTATTCTATAAATGTAATTTGATATCTACTTCCGATGCAAGTGGTACATATTTTGCTAGACCATGGAGAGATTACGGATGTGCTGCATTTATAGATTGTAAGGTTGGTTCACATATTGATCCAAAGGGATTTAACAAATGGGATAACACAAATAGAGATAAAACAGCTAGATTTTATGAATATTCAGAAAATGTAGATATTTCTAAGAGAGAAAAATGGGTTAATGAATTAACTAAAATTGAAGCAAAGAATTATGTAGATAATTATTTAGCATATATAAATTATAAAAATGAGGACTTGGTTTAGTCCTCATTTTTTAATGTTAATTCATATAGTGTTTGATTTATATTATATTCTTTAATTAGATTGTCTATTTCTTCTTTTATCTTTTTATTTTTAGAATTATTAGTTAATGTTGCTCTAATTAATAAATTCTTTGGTGAATTTTCAAAATCAACAAATTCCATTATGTTTGTTTTATATCCATAATACTGCAATATATTAGCTCTTATTGAATCAGTTAATATTGCACTAAATCTATCTTTTAATATACCAAATTTGTTAACCATATGAAGTATATCATTAGATAATTGATTATTTATTTCATGCTGGCAGCATGGAACGGAGAATATATATCTACATTTCATATTAATTGCGTGATATAGTGCATAATCAGTTGCTGTATCACAGGCATGAAGTGTTACAATCATATCTACATTATTTGTTTTAGCGTAATCTGCTATATTTCCTTTATAAAA
>Ga0247611_10008365_pt1 | contig 12763 bp, 16 predicted proteins | sample 177DNAGHGhighgp2_FD_192422 | JGI IMG/M metagenome (GOLD analysis project Ga0247611, IMG submission 192422) | Sheep rumen microbial communities from Palmerston North, Manawatu-Wanganui, New Zealand - 1770 DNA GHGhigh gp2 | ecosystem: Host-associated > Mammals > Digestive system > Stomach > Rumen... | reverse complement strand
TCTTAAGATTATTAATCTACCTTTTAAAGTAGTGATATCTTTAACAGCATGAAATAAAGTACAATCTATAACAATAATTTTATTTATATTTTTACAATAATCTAATATTTCATTATAGATTAAATCAAAATCATTTATTAGAGTTGGTAATTCTTTATATTTATTTCTAAAGTATTCACCTAATTCTCTATTAATACCTTTAGCATTAGCAAATCTATGATCAGAAAATATTTCATCAGTATCAATATGTAAATATGAATCATCATTATAATGTTCTTCTACATATGTAGTTTTACCTGATCCAGATTGACCAGTAATATTAATTACTTTATCATCTGTTAATGTAACTCTATAAGGTTCTTTGTCTTCATATAAACTAATCTCAATTTCTTCCATATTACCTCCACATATTAGTTATATTTCCATCTTGTTTATAGAAATCATCCATATAAACAAAATATTCTAATTCAGTATTCATTAATTCTTCTTTAGTATATGAATAAACATGCATATCATATTCTCCACGATCTAAGGCTTCACCTATATAATATTTATTATCTTCTATACCAATTAACATAGCTATATGTCCTTGTCTACCAACTAAGTCACCTACTTTAACATTATCGAATGCAGATGGTTCAGTAAAGTTAACTACTTTACCTAAATCAGTCATATCATTGTAGTTATTTTTACCAGCTCCAACATCACCTGGATCATACCCTGCATTAACAAGAGCCCATGTTAAGAATCCTGAACAATCTAAACCATTAGGATTATTTGTTTTTGTTGTATCATTAGGCATTTCACATCCCCATGGTTGAGGGCCTCTTAATGTTGCTTTTAAATCTTTAAATTTATTATCAGTTAAATATAATCCTTTATGATAATATCTACCTTCTCCATCAACATAATCAAAGAATGAATTAGATCTATCTAATCTACCATTTTCAAAGAAATATTTTAATCTATATGGAAAATTTAAAGTTAAGAATCTAACTGCTTCTAATGCACCTGCTCTAGTTAAATATCCTTTTTCATTTATTTTATATTCTAATACTTTATCTAATATTTCAGCTTCACTTTCAGAGTATTGATGACAAGTTAAATAAGACTTAGTATTATTAACTGTTGGTAATACTAATAAATCAGTTACTACTATGTCTATTTCTTTTTTATCTTTACCATTAGTTACAGTTAATTTAGTACTACCATTTGAATTAGCTTTAATAGTACCTTCATTAAAAGATATTATATTACTATCATATTCATATTTTAATTCTTTATTATATTTAATATTAGTTGTTTCACCTTTAATTAAATATATTGATTTATTATCTACATCTAAAGGTATATTGGTATTAGGATTATTACTTCCACTTTGTTGAGTATTATTCTTATTATTTAATAGTTTAATACCACTTATTACTAAAACTATTATTACTATTAATACTAATAATCTATTTAATGTTCTTTTAACTTTTTTCTTTAGTCTTGCCATACAGTTTCACCTAGTTTAAATTATAGCATATAAAAAATTAGTAGACTATAATATATCTACTAATTTTTATATTAAAGTATTTTGATATCTTTTAATGATTCAAGTGTTTTATCAGTCCAACTAGAAGCTTGTATTTCAGCTATATGAGATTGCTCTAATAAAAGCAAAAGTATTCTTGATTGTCCTATACCACCACCTATAGTATAAGGTAATATCTTTTTAATAATACTTTGATGATATGGTAATTCTAATCTATCCATACAATCACTTTTCTTTAATTGTTCTACTAATGATTCTTCATCTACTCTTATACCCATAGAAGATATTTCTATTTCTGAATCAATAATAGGACTATAGATTAATAAATCTCCATCAAGTGCCCAATCATCATAGTCAGGACTTCTTAAGTCATGTGGTATACCTGATTTTAATTTATCTCCTATACCTATTATAAATACTGCTTTCTTTTCTTTAACAATTAAATGTTCTCTTTCTTTAGGTGTAATATCAGGATACATATCTTCTAATTCTTGTGATGTTATAAAATATATAGACTTAGGTAATGATAAAGTTATATATTTATATTTAGTTTTAAGATAAATAAGTGTTTGTCTAATAGCTTTATAAATACTTTTAACTGTATCTTTTAAATAATCAATTGTTCTATCATCTTTATCTATTACTTTTTCCCAATCCCATTGTTCTACATATAATGAATGTAATTCATCTACTATTTCATCTTTTCTAATAGCTTTCATATCTGTATATAAACCAGTATGAAGAGGAAATGAATATCTATATAATGCATCTCTTTTCCATTTAGCTAATGAATGAACTACTTCAAATCTTTCTTTATCTTTAATAAAACTTACACTTTCTTCTACACCTGATAATGCATCTTGTAATCCTGATGAACTTTTAACAAATAATGGACTTTGTACTTTTGTTAAAGATAATCTTACTTCTAATTGTTTTTCAAAATACTTTTTAGTTTCATCAATCATTTTGATTAATTCTAAATAACTTAATTCTTTTTTCATTTTTTTACCTTCTTTCTTAATTATTTTTTTATTAATTAAGATAGTTGTAGGTACTATCAAATATTCCTCCTTTTCTATATAAAAACCCGTATCATCCTACAAATAAGGACGAATACGGGTATCCGCGGTGCCACCTTAATTATTACTAAAAAAACCATCTATAAAGACGGCTTGTTAAATCAGTAATCACTTTTTCAGTTCTAACAAACCTAGCAACATGGTAACGGATTGCTCACCGGACTAGTCTACTTGATTACTCTTTCGGTAGTCTGCTCAGAAGTGTTCTTTCATCAAATGTTATTATTAGTTCACACTATACCTAACTCACTTGAATAACTTAGTTGATTACTTTTCTTCTTCAACGCAATTTAAATATATCACATTAATACTTTTCATGCAAATTAACAAAAGAAGTAAGATATACTCTTACTTCTTAATTCTAATAATTGATAATAATTTAAATAGTAAGAATACTATTAAATTAGCAATTACAATAGTTGCTCCTGTTGGAGTAGCATATATAAATGATACATATAATCCAACAATAAATGATACTATTGAAATAATAATACTAGATATAATTACACTTTTAAATTTCTTAAATAATTGCATTGATGAAAGTGTTGGGAAGATTATTAAACTTGAAATTAATAAAGATCCCATTAATCTCATACCTAATACAACTACTATTGAACATAAACTTGCAAATATCATATTATATAAATCTGTTTTAACACCTATTGATTTAGCAAATCTCTCATCAAATGTTATAGCAAATATCTTATTATATGAGAATACATATAATAGAATAACTATTATAGATAAGATTATACTTACTATAATATCTTTTTCATTTATAGATAGAATACTACCAAATAAATAATTATTAATATCGGTATTAACACCTTTAGTAATAGAAATAATAAAGGTACCTATTGCTAAAGAACTTGCAGATATTATAGCTATAGCTGAATCACCATGTATTTTACTATTATCATTTAATCTTAATATTAAGAATGAAACAACAATAACTAATGGTATAGCAAACTCTAATGGAGCTATTCCTAAAACTGTAGCAATTGCAAAAGCACCAAATCCTACATGTGATAAACCATCACCTATCATTGAGTTTCTTCTTAATACTAATGATACACCTATTAAAGATGCACATAAGGAAATAAGTATACCAACTATAAAGGCTCTTACAATGAAAGTGTATGAAAACATTTCAACTATACTACTCATGATGCACCTTCTTTACAAATTCTTCAGTAGAACCAAAGAATATCTTATCTTCTCTTAATGATAATATCTTATTACCTATCAAATTATTATGATCTAAATCGTGAGTAATCATGATAATAGTAATACCATGATTCTCATTTAATTCTTTTAAAGTCTTATATAAATCTTGTTTAGATTTAGTATCTAAATTATTAGATGGTTCATCTAATATTAATAATTTAGATGTAGCACATAAACTTCTAGCTAATAATACTTTTTGTCTTTGTCCTCCTGATAAATCACAGAAGTTTTTATTCTTTAATTTATCAATACCTAATAACTTAAGATTCTTATCTGCCATATCTTTTTCTTTTTTAGTATAAAATGATTTTAATCCCATACTATTTAAAGTACCAGATAAAACTATTTCATATACTGATGCAGGAAAATTAGAATCTACTTTTGTTTCTTGAGGCATATAGCCGATAAAGTTTTGTTTTAAATTATTATAAATTACTTTACCTTTTTTAGGTTTAATCAATCCGAGTATACCTTTAACTAAAGTTGATTTACCAGATCCATTTGGTCCAACAATACAAATGAAATCTTTATCATCTATAGTCATATCAATATCTTTTAATACTATATGATTTTCATAACCTAATGTAACATTTTTTAATTCTATTAAATTCATTAGTTAATCGCTTCCTTTAATACTTCTATATTACTCTTCATAATATCAACATATGTTATACCTTTATCAAAATCATCTTGAGATATATTATGAGCAGTCTTAAATTCTAATACTTTAGCTCCTGTTTCATCAGCTATTGTTTTAGCAATATTACCATTAGATAATTCTATATGGAATATAACTGGGATATTATCTTTCTTTACTTTATTTATTAAGAATGTAATTGTTTTTGCACTTGCTTCAGTTTGTTCTGAACAACCTGGGAATGCAGCATAATAAGATAATCCATATTCTTCTACAAAATATCTAATTGGGAATCTATCACCAAATATTATTTCTTTCCTCTTAGCATTCTTAACAAGACTTCTTATTTCATTATCGATATTAGATAATTCGTTAGTATAGTTATTAGAGTTATCTTCATATAATGATTTATTATCATTATCAACTTTTATTATTTCTTCTTTTAATTTATTAATAATAGCTATTGCATTTATAGGAGAAGTCCATACATGTTCATCGTATTCAACTTCTTCTTCCTCTTCTTTATCTTCTTCCATACCTTCAACATGTTCTTCTTCTACTACATCAACTAAATCCATTAATTTAATTATTTTAGTTTTATCAGTATTAATATCTTTTAATACATCTTCAATCCAATTATCAGAGTCCCCTCCAACATAGATAAAAATATCAGCATTAGATATATTAATAATATCTTGAGGTGTTGGTTCATAGCTATGCATTTCAGAACCTGGTTTTAATAACATTTTTACTTCAAAATCTTTTGAATCTTTAGTTATTGCTCTAGCAAAATCATATCCTGGAAAACTAGTAGAAATAATAGTATATTTAGCTGTTTCTTTTTTACTAGCACATCCACTTAGAATCAATAAACTTATGAATACAAATGATAAAACATAAATTATTTTTTTCATACTAATACTCCTTACTACAATTCTTACATATACCATTTATGATGATATGTTCTTTATTAGGTTTAAAATCATGTTCTTTAAATATATGTTTAGTTAAACCATCAATACAATCACAGTCAACATGTTCTAAATCTCCACACTTATCACACTTTAAATAAAAGTGATTTTCTTCTTCACATTTACTTAAATATTGATAATGTGTTGTATTATCATTAGCTATAGATTTTAATAGTATTCCTTCTTCTACTAATTTATCAACTAATCTATATATTGTTGTTAATCCTATACTCTTATTTAATTCTTCATATATTTCTTTAACAGTAAACTCTTTCTTTTCTTTCTTTATAGTATTTACTATTAATTCTTTTTGTTTTGTATTATATGTATCACTTCTAGGCATATAATCATCCCTTCAATTTGAAAATCATTTTCATATTAGATTATACACTAAAAATATATAATTGCAACAAAAAACTAAGATTTCTCTTAGTTTTAATCATGCATAGCTTCTTTATTTTGTTCTTCAACAGTTGTTACTATACCATCTTTATATTTACCATATAAACAGATTGGTCTTTTATCTTCATCTTTTAAGACACCAAAATAAATATCAAATTCATCTTCATTAACAGTTCTAGATATATAATCTAAATGTGTTAATGCTTCTTTAATTAATTCATCATCATACATGTAATTTCCTTTATAGAATACTACATGTCCATCTAAATAATAACCTCTTATAAGATTACTAAATTCTTTAGAAGTTATTCCTAATAACATTGCAAAGTCATAGTTGCTCATAGAAGATCCTGGTGGTTTAAATACAATTTTATTATTAACTATTAAGAATGCTTTTCTTGTTTTTGTGTTTCTTTCATCACCAAAAATATATTCCATACTAGCTCCTTTATTATTCTTAATAATATTATAACTACAAATAATACAATCTTTCTAGTATATTTGGTTAATTTTTTAACAAATAATAAAAAGACTAGTTATCTAGTCTTATCTTCTACCAAAGTCCACTTCAAACAATTTATAATTAAAATCATTGATTATCAATATTATTTTTATACACTTTAAAAACTTTTAACATCTCTTTAGCTATACCATGTTTATCTTCATATAATTCTACATTTCTTATGAATTCATTTTCTACATCATCTAATGGAATATATCTTAATTCAAAGTTACCTTCTTTTTCTGATTCAGTATATTTAGTATTAGCTAAATTAGGTTTTTCATCTGTTTTTATTTCATAGTAATATATTTCAATCTTTCTATTCTTACCAACTGCTGGCCAATCTTTATAATAACCTAAAGTACAAGCAAAAGGTTCAGCTTCTTTAATATTTAATTCCATACCTGTTTCTTCTTGTATTTCTCTATTAATTGTATCGATTAGTTCTTCACCATCTTCTACATGTCCACCTGGGCATTGATACTCATGATGAGAATAGCCTAATAGTATTTCATTTTTACTATTTATTAAAAGTACTTTAACTCTTTTAACAACTTCAGTCATATCTTCTTCTTTTAAGTTATAATCATTTGTTATTATCTTTTCCATATATATTATCCTTTTCTTTAACGTTTATGAGTAATAAATTCATTTACTCTTTTTTCTCTTAATCCTTTTAAGTAATTACCAAATTCTCCATGTAACACTTTAGTTTTATCACTTGCAGGGCATTTAGCTACTCTTCTTAATTCTCCACCAGATCTTTCATATTTTTTATAACTAGTATGAGTTATATCAAATACTTCAAATGCATTATAAGGATTAAAAGTATAATCTACTATTTCCTTTATTTCAGGATTAACATCAAATGATATATTTTCTTCTTTCATTTGCTTATACTTTTTAAGTTTATCTAATATACTTGCAAAGTATATTTCGCTTTCATCTTTTACATGTGCAGGCACATAAAAAGTAATTGTTCTTCCTGTATAAATACTTGATTCAATAGTAGCTGTTATTCCTTTTTCACTTGAAGGAATTGATGCTAAGAAATAAGCAAAATCTTCTTCATCATAATCTCTATCAAAGCTAAATGTAATATAACCTGTTTCAACTAATCTTAATATTACATCTCTATTTTCAGGATGACCTTTGCAAGATGCATATGTAACTATTTCATTTTCTATACAATACTTAATTAATTCAGTTAAAGCAGGTGAACCTTCACCAAATATAGTTGCAAACTTATCAGCTTCTTCTACAGGTATTTTATCTTTATATGGTTTACCAAATTTATAGTTTTCTATTTCTTCCATACTATCACCTTACGCTTTTATTATAACATAAGAATAATAAAAAACTAGGATGACTCCTAGTTTATAATTCATTTATAATAATAGTTTTAAATTCATTAGAATCAATAATGTCTTTAAGTGCATTTGGTAATACATTATTTTCTTCTAATGTATTTTTATTAATCCATTGATAATAATTAGTTTCAGAATCTAAATTATCAGATACATTATCAAATCTTGTATCATCATTAGATAATGTTAATTTATATATAAAGAATAATTCATGGTATCTCTTATTATCAAGTTTAAAGAAACTTTGAATTAATCCTTTACCTACTATTTCAGATTCATCTATATCAATACCCATCTCTTCTTTTATTTCTCTTTTAATAGCTTGGCTAGTACTTTCTAAAGTTTTAACTCTACCACCTGGTATTAAACTAAACTCTATTACACGAGAAGATTCAATTATTATTTGATCATTCTTTTCAATTATTAATCCTACACGATAATTGAATTTAATATCATCAAACATTACAGATACATCTTTCATACTTATTCTCCAATCTAATTATTATTAAATATGAATACATCTTCTACACCATCATTTTTAGTTGTGTAGTTTCCATTTGTATATTCATTAATGATACTCTTCCAAAAAGAATATGCTATTGGATTATTCTCCATTGGTTGAACTTCCCAATCACCTTTAAATAATTCAAATATATCATAGGCAACTTTCTTACCTATATGATTTCTTCTATACTTAGGTAATATTAAAAATTCCGATATACACTTACCTTCTTTATTGAATTTAAGATTTTCATTAACCATAGCCATACCTAAATAATCTTCACCATTCTTTATAAAATATGCATCCCTATCATCATCAGTAAAATAATTATCAAACCAACCATAATCAAATAAACAATCTTGATTTAAAGTATTATCTATATATTGAGATCCATCATATAAAGCAAATTGAAGTAATCTATATAATTTGTCTTTATCTTCTAATTGTACTTTAACTATTTCATATTTCATTTTTATCACCTTATTTCTTTGTTTCTAAATACTTAGCTAATTCTTTATAAGCATCTTGACTCCAGAAGCTCCATTTTTTATTATCTTCAAAACAAGCTAATGGTTCTTCTTCTCCTTCGGGAATAAATACATAATCCCAACTCCAACCATTTGTACCAGATTTTTTTGTATCTATTCTACCTTTTGTTAATCCTACAAATACAACTGGTTCTTCTCCTGGTTCACAATAAGCAATTGATTCTTTAAAATATGCTGTTCTATCTTCTAGACCTCCCATTAATTTTAATAAACCATCAACATCAATTGTTTCTTCAGCATATTTAGTATATACTCCAGGAAAACCTTTTAAACCATTTACAAATAAACCTGAATCATTTTTTAATACAGGTTTATTTAGTTTTTCGGAAGCCCATTTAGCAGAATACTTAGATACTTCTTCTACATCATTTGCTTGTATTTCAGGAGTTTCCATTTTGATATTATCGATTTCAAATCCTAATGGAGTAAGAGCATTTTTAGCACTTTCTATTTTAGCAATATTACCTGTTACATATGTTATTGTTTTCATGTAACCTCCTTTATATCTTTTTTATAGTTGTTAGCATTCTAGCATGATAGCCTTGTTTGTAATAAAATTTTAATGCAGAGTCATTATAACCAAATACATCAATTATAATATATTCACATCCTATACTTTTAAAGTATTCTTCCATCTTCTTCATTAATTGTTGTCCTACTCCTGTACTTCTAATATTCTTAGATACAACTAATTCAGTAACTTCTCCTCTTTTAGGACATTTATAATCTAGATAATCATATTCATCATATGGAGGAATAGTACCCATGATAACACCTACAGCTTTATCATTTTCTACAGCTATATAACATTTACCATTTGTATTATTTACTTCTTCTAAATCTTTAACAGCCATCTTATCACGATAGTCAGGATGTAATTGATCTAAATGATCTTCATCGATACTTAGAATGTATTCTTCTAATTCTACAAGTAAGTCTTTAACATCTTCTAAATACTTATCTTCATATTCAATTATCTTCATATAATCACCAATTAGATTATAACAAAAAAGACTAACAGTAAGTAGTCTTTTTTAATTATTCATAGATTTTATAGTTGCCTCTTATTTAAGTTTCCAAGTTCTTTGATCATATAACTTAAAACCACTATTATCGGTCATTTTAACATTATTATCTTTTATATATTTATCTAATTCTTCTTTTGACATATATGTTGTAGAAACAATACTACCATCTTTTGAAGACATAATATAATAACCTACACCTGATATAAATGGAATATTATCATATATATATAAAGCATCTGACATTAACCATGTTCTATCACTATATTTTTTATATGTATCTTTATTATAATTTTTTTCTATTGCTTCAATTAATAATGTTAAATCTCCACCATCATAATATTTATCTTTATAATTTTTAAAATCCAAATAAATATCATCTCTAGTATTATATTCACATTCATAACTTATGAAATAATTATAATCTTTAAGTTTTATTCTTCTATTAATTATCATAGTAATCACCTACTTGTATTATAGCATAAAAAAGACTAGATTATTTTCATCTTAATGTACATAACATCTTAATCTTTCGAACTATTTCATTATTTTTCTTTTTTGAAGAGGTAAAATCTCAGTTTGTTCATTTACTCCAATCTTATTTGCTAATTCTACTGAACTAATCAATAAATCTTCTAAATTATTGAATGGTTCTATATTCATATCAGTTTTATATAACCAATCTAAGTATTTAATTTTCTTTGCTTCATCTGGTCTTCCATATAAAACCTTTCCAGTATGTAACCAATATCCAAACTCGACATTAGTTGTAAAAGCAGGCATATCAGGTAAAAATCTAGGGATCCAAAATGCAATAACTGATGAATTTGCTAAAGCATCTCTTTCCCATTGTGCTTGATCAACATAATCAGTTTTTGGTTTCCAAGAAGAATATTCTGGAACATATACTATCCCATCAAATCCATATTGTTCAATTATCTGACAAGCCTTTGTTCTCCACGATTCAACATTTTCACCTCTTGGAGTTGGTCCTGCTAAGAATATAGATTTTTTATTTTTTATTACCTCTTGATCCGAATAATTAATAATCATAAGTCAATCACCTATACTCATTATAACATATATATTCCATTTTAAATTATATCGCAAGATTACTAAAAAAAGATGAGAATACTACTCATCTTAATGTATGGGAATATCTTAATCTTACGAATATTTTATTTTAAAAAAATAATAAAGTATTTTTATTACATATTATTTAATACATCTTGTATAAAATCATTTTTTGATTGTGTATATAGTTTTCTATTATCAGCATATTTTTTTAATAATCCTAATTTTAAATTTTCATATTCTTTTACTATATCAGGATTTTTATTAAGGATATCTCTAAACTTAATTAAATTTAAATATCTTTTACTATTCTTTTCTAATATATGGATTAAGAAGAAAGTTTCTACATCATTCTCTTTTATTAATAAAATTTCATCAGAATCATTATTGTATTTTACTGTATACATAGACTTTAATGTATCTACATATTTATCTATTTGATCTAAGTTACTAACTCCAATAGCTATATCTACTATTGGTTTTGCTGCAAGCCCTTTAATAGATGTTGATCCTACATGTTCATATATAAAATTTTCATCTTTAAATATATTAATTAAAATTTCTTTTTCTTCTTCATACATTTTTTTCCATAATTCATAATTATTTTCTAAACATACTTTTCCATTGATTAAGCCCATAATATCTCCTCAACATAATTATATCATGTATTTCTGTAATTCAAATAATCGTAATATTAATATTTCACGAACAAAAAAGACTAGTTTAAGAAGTGAATTCCAAATGGTTCACAAAAATACTAGTCTATTAATAATTAATTTTTTGAAAATTTGCTTCTTTTATTAACAATTAAACTTGTACCAATAAGTCCTACAATACTTAATATTAATATTATAAAATATGTTGTAATATTATCACCAGTTTTTGGATTTGTTGTTGTAGAAGTAGTTGCTGAACTTGAACTATTATTGTCAGTTTGAGTACTTGTCTTTGTTGCTATTGCATAGTTTGAGAAACTATCAGTATAGAAAGTAATTGTATTAGTTTCTGGATCATAAGATTCAATTTCAATTATTTCAAACTCATCGCCATCGTCAATATTATGGACAATAACTAAATTGCTTACATCAACACCTTCCTCAAGTTGTAATGTAATTAAAGCTTTATTATTTAAATGATGTATTTGTTCAGACCAAACATCATCAGCAGTACCTTTATATAAAACTTTATTTAAATTAATATCTAAATAAGAATTTATTTTTAAATTACTTCCTGCTGCCTCATTAAAATCTTTTATCTTATCTGATGTTAATTCTACATCATCTACTGATAATTGAACTGTACCTGAGTTAATTTCGTTATTTGCAATTTCAATTGTACCACTAGATACTTTATCAGAGTTTGCCAATACTTCATCATCAACTCTTGTAACTTCTGCTTGGAAGTATCCAGCTGTTCCATCAGCAACAGTTATTGTAAATTCAGATACCCCAGAATTAGTAGTTGTAAAATTACTTCCACCATTAACACTTGTAACTTGATATCCATAATCTGGAACAACTCTCATAGTTATTTGTGCATTTCCAGGAAGAGTTAAACTTCCATCATCATAATCAACATCAGCCACAACACCATAACTTAAGAATCCATCATCAGATGATGCACTCATGAAGTCTCCTTCTCTTTGTAATTTTCCTTCAAGATCTTCTTCTGTAACTGTATATTCTGTATTTCCTACTGTATAAACTGCTTTTACAAATTCTAATGTTGAATGTCCTATATAATCATGACCTCCAGCTTGATTTGGATCGGCTGTCCACAAGAAAGTAGCTAAATATTTTGAACCATTATTCTCACCATGTTTAACAACAACATTATAAGAATCTGCTTTTGCAACATTTGGTATATCAAATGCTAATGCTTGAGTTCCATGA
>Ga0247611_10008364_pt1 | contig 12763 bp, 10 predicted proteins | sample 177DNAGHGhighgp2_FD_192422 | JGI IMG/M metagenome (GOLD analysis project Ga0247611, IMG submission 192422) | Sheep rumen microbial communities from Palmerston North, Manawatu-Wanganui, New Zealand - 1770 DNA GHGhigh gp2 | ecosystem: Host-associated > Mammals > Digestive system > Stomach > Rumen... | reverse complement strand
CAACCGTCGAAAGCAGAGTTACCAATCTTGGTGATGCCTTCGGGCAGAACTGCTGCGCGAAGGTTGCTGCAGCCCTTGAAGGTGTTGTTCTCGATGGATGTTACAGGACCCTTAATCTCAACACCTGAAAGCTTTTCACAACCAGAGAAGGCTCCGAGACCTATGGTGTTAAGAGTAGAGGGCAGCGACAAAAGAACCAAGCCCTTGCAATCGCCGAAAACATTCTTACCGAGGGAGGTAACGCCTTCGGGGATGTCAATCTTGGTCACACTTGAGCAACCGACGAACATATTGTCGGGAAGTGCTGTAAGACCAGTGCCCAGGGTAATACGAGTCAAATTGGTGCACGACTCGAATGTGCTGGTTCCTGACTTGACTACACTGTTGGGAATGGTTATAGAATCCAACCTCGAGCAACCACTGAAAGCAGAGGTTCCAAACTCTGTAACAGAATTGGGAATGGTCAGTGAACGAAGTGCGGTACACTTTTCGAAGGCCAGTTTGCCGATTGCAGTCACAGGGTACTCCGTTTTGGTTTCGGCAACTGTGTCAATGACAACTACCTTGCTGGGAATCTCGACAACGCCACTATAGCGAGGCGAACGGGCAATGACAGTTGCTGAAGTGCCGGATACAATGTATTGAATCTTCGACATTATCGCAGATTTCAATGTGTCGGCAGGAGCTGCCACCTCGACCGTATCGACCACCTCAGCACGGGAGCCGAGCGTAACGGTCAGCAAGCTTAAAAGAAATAGAAATTTTCTCATATCGGTATTAAATTTTACATTTTCACGCATAAATCGTGGTAAAATTACGAAAAATATTCGTATACCGCAAAGAAAAAATGCGAAAAGGATAAGGATTTTCTAAATATAGGGATTAGAAACGCTCTCATCTCCAATAGTTGACGATGGACCATGTCCTGGATAGACCACTGTGGAGGGCGGAAGAGTGAACAGACGCTGACGAATGAAATTAATCTCGTCGGCATAGTTGCCAAGGGGCAAATCGGTGCGTCCGATACCTCCCGCAAACAGTGTGTCGCCAGTGAAAACCACACCCGAATTTGGCTCGTAGAACGAAACGCCACCAGGGGTGTGACCCGGAGTATGGAGGACCTTGAGAGTGGTGTTGCCGAATACTACTTCGGAATTGTCGGCAAGATATGCTTGAGGAGCCGGAAGAGGACTGGGAATATCTACTCCGAACCATTCGCTTGACATCTGCGGTGCCGCATCGTAGATGGGCTGCTCGGCAATGTGGAACATGGGGCGCAAACCATATTCGCGATAGAGGAACGGCAGACCGAAGATGTGGTCGAAGTGTGTATGGGTTTGCAGCACAAGCTTGAGTGTCAAGCCGTTGTCGGCAACAAACTGCGAAATTCGCTGTTGCTTGACAGGATCTATTGCACCACAATCGATAATAGCTGCCTCCTTGGTCTCATCCCAAATCAGATAGCAGTTCTCCCCTATCTGATTGCTCACAAAGCGCTTAATTTCCATCATAACGGCATGTAAACAACTTTCTTTGTTTCGAAGAAAGGCTCTGAGAAATAGTCACTCAAGGGGACTATCTCAACGCTGTTCTTCATCGGATAAGTCTCACTCTCCAGCTCGCCTCCCTTCAGGCAAATCAAACCGTTAGGTAAGGCGTTGTGGCACTCTTTGGCGACGTTCTTGCGACAGATTTTCACCAAATCAGCAAGGGGCATTACTGCACGACTGACTACGAAATCGAACTTTCCCTTCTCCTCCTCAGCGCGACACCAGCGAGTGGTAACATTCTGGAGACCAAGACCTTTAATCACCTCATCGCACACCAGAATCTTCTTTTTGGTACTGTCAACCAAATGGAACTTAACCTCTGGAAACATTATTGCCAAAGGAATACCCGGAAAACCGCCACCAGTGCCAAGGTCCATCACTGTCGTTCCTGCGCGGAAGTTGATGTACTGGGCAATGCCAAGGGAATGTAGAACGTGGTGTTCGTACAGGTTATCGATGTCCTTGCGCGAAATGACATTGATTTTGGCATTCCAGTCGTGATACAGGGCATCCAACTGCTGGAGCTGCTCCTTCTGCCTTTCACTAAGATTGGGAAAGTACTTTAGAATCTGTTGCATATTTTCGAGGGTAACGGAATAATATCGCCATGAGCATAAAAAGACACATGACGAAGGGATAGTAGAGATAGGGAATGATTTCTATGGGATTAATGAATGCAAGACTGCTGGCCATAAGCATCTGCGCCCCATAGGGGATGATGCTCTGGGCAAAGCATGAGAATGTGTCCAAAATGGAAGCTGAACGACGAGGGTCTATGCCGAATCGCTGGGATATCTCCTTAGCAACAGTTCCCACGGTAAGAATGGCTATGGTGTTGTTGGCAGTGCAGAAGTTGGTGAACACCACCAAGCCGGCAAGACTGAATTCGGCTCCACGACGACCTGAAATGTGACGGGTGAGGCGATGAAGAATGAAATCGATGCCCCCCAACTGACGGATAACGCCCACCATTCCTGCAGCCATCAAGGTCACTATGATAAGCTCGCCCATATTGAGTATGCCCTCTCCCATTGCAGTCATCCATTCAAACATACGGAAGGAACCACGAATGATGCCAACCACACCCGTTGACAATATTCCCAACGACAAGACAATCATTACGTTAACACCCATTATCGCCGTCAGCAAGACCACAATATAGGGCAAAACGAGAAGCCAGTCGGAAGGTGGTTGGGCGGAATATGAAGTCGTGTTCCACCCTATTGCAACATAGAGTCCCATTACGACCAACGCTGCCGGAACAACAATACGGGCATTGAGTCGGAACTTGTCGCTCATGCGGCATCCCTGAGTCTGGGTTGCGACAATGGTGGTATCGGAAATGAACGAGAGATTGTCGCCAAAATATGCTCCTCCCACTACCACACCCACGAGGAGAGGAGTGGAAAGATAGGAATTATCAATTATCAATTGTCCATTATCAATTGTATTTGTAATACCAACGGCGATGGGGACGAGAGCCACAATGGTGCCGACACTGGTGCCGACACTGATGGAAATGAAACAGGCCGCAAGGAACATCCCAGCCAACAACAATTGCGGAGGCAAGGCCCACAGACAAAGGTCAACGGTGGCACCAATGGCTCCCATTTTCTCTGCCGAACGGGCAAAGGCTCCGGCGAGGATGAATATCCACACCATCATGAGCAGATTGCTGTGGGCAGCGCCCTTGGAATAGACCTTAATGCGCTCGTCGAGTGTCATTCCACGCAACAGCAGTAATGAATAGCCCGAAGCTACCATGAAAGCCACCGTTATGGGCACGCTGTAAAAGTCGTGTGCCAAAAGGCTGAACACGAGATAAAACGTCAGAAACACCAACAGCGGTGACAATGCCCACCATTTACCGTTACCCATTATCCTTTAACTCCCTTTTAACTTCCTTTTAACTCCCCTTTAACTCCCCTTAAAATAATCATTATAAATCTTTATGACAAAAACGATGACACTGCAGGACGTAGTGACAAGGTTCGTAAGGAACAAAGCCCAAAGAATATCGGGCTTGTGAAGAATGCCCTGAAGCATAAAGCAAAAGCCTCCGATAGCCATCATCAGGAACGTTGGCAATGCTATGCCATCAGTGTTGCGGGTGCGAATGGTCTGTATAGCCTGTGGCAAATAGCCCAGAATCATGCTGATGCTGGCTACCCAACCGCAGATTTCAAACAACATCTGGTTGCCCATTGAAAAACGGTGTTAGAAATAGAAGCCAAGACCCAAGCGAAGTCCTACACGACTGGCATCCTTGAAGTCATCAAGACATATATTGTAATACAAAGCGGGCTCGATGCTAATGTAATGGTTGACATAGAAGCAATAGCCAGCCTCAACAGGCATCAAAACATGGTTGTCGGTACGCTTTGCCATTGTACCAAGAATAGTAGGTTTCGGACCACTTGTCAAATCATACAGAACACCAGAACCAAGGAAGATACCGCAACTCTTGAAATAGTAACGGAAACCTGCTCCCAGTTCAAAACTGGTTTCATCGGGAGCGGCCTTCACCACCTGATGATTCAGTCCTGCGCGGGCGTCTATCATCCAGCTATCCTTCACAAAATAACCTGCCGTAGCCTCGAAGCCAAGATGGAATCGCGAATTCTTACTGTAGTTGAGGTCGAGACCTGTAAGTGAGGCATTCAGATACTTGGTTTTCTTCTCGAACTGTGCATTAGCACCAACACATACAACGGCCAGCAAAAGGGCCAGAATAGTTCTTTTCATCATAGTTTCAGTTATTATTTTTGTTATAATTTATTTTCCATATAATAAATCCCGCAGCAGAAGCAAACATCACTATCAGACCAGCAATGATGCTTGGCACATAGGGCAGGCTGAATCCTTCGGGAGCAATCAGTATATACGATGTGCAGACCACCGTCATAAATAGAGCAGGAACGAAGGGTATCCAGTAGCAACGTCCCTTTCGCACCATCCACACTGTAGCGGCCCAGAGTGTAAAGGTTGCCAACGTCTGGTTCGTCCAGGCGAAATAGCGCCACAGTACGTTAAAGTCGATGAACACCAATGCCACAGATATTGCAAACATTGGCAAGGCAATGGCAAAACGGCTTACGAATCGTTGCTGGCCTATGTGAAGAATGTCTGCCACAATCAGACGAGCTGAACGGAATGCCGTATCGCCCGATGTAATGGGAGCAGCAACAACGCCAAGTACTGCCAAAACGGCACCTACGGCTCCAAACCACGTATTGCATATCATATTTACCACAACGCCAGGTGTTCCCAATTCTGCCAAATGCTCGTATGTTCCAGCATATTTAATAGCGGCTGCGGCCCATATCATTGCCACCACGCCCTCGGTTATCATTGCTCCATAAAACACCACGCGACCGTGACGCTCATTCTCAATGCAACGCGACATCATGGGGCTTTGCGTTCCATGAAATCCGCTTACCGCTCCACAGGCTATAGTGATACAAAGCATAGGGAACACGGGCAGTCCCTTGGGATGATGACTTGCCAGTCCGTCTGTAACCTCTGGCAACCATCCCGACTCCGTGTAGATACCATAGCAAGTGAGCAATGCCATAACCAACAGCGAAATACCAAACAGCGGATAGAGTTTACCGATGAGGGTGCTGATGGGAAGCATCGTTGCTAAAATATAATATATGAATATCACACCAACCCATGCCAAACGCCCCATCGAGCCATTCGTCATCTCTGCCAAAAGGTCGGCAGGAGTAACTACAAACACAGTTCCCACAAGCACTAACAGCACAATCGAGAATAGTCGCATACCCTGACGCATCGCGCTACCCAGTTCATCGCCAAGTATCTCAGGCAGGGAAATACCGCCCTTGCGGACGCACATCATACCTGTCAGATAATCATGGACAGCACCTATAAAAATGCAGCCAAGCACTATCCACAGATAGGCTGCAGGACCGAACTGTATGCCCATGATTGCTCCAAAGATGGGACCTGTGCCGGCAATGTTGAGAAACTGAATAAGGAATACTCGCCAACGAGACATCGGAGTATAGTCTATACCGTCTTGTTTGGTATAGGCCGGGGTTCGTTGTTCCGGCTCTATGCCAAAGGCGTGTTCAACCACCTTTCCATATATCAAATAGCCTAACAAAAGGGCTACCAAAGCCAAAGAAAAACTAATCATAACGGCGTAGAATAATTATCAATATGCAAAGATACGCAATTTTCGGAATTAGTAATCCGTAATTGGTAATTATTTCTTATCTTTGCCCATAATTACATCAATTATCCAATCCTGTCCCACGTATGCGCAAGCGCGTACAAGCGCATTATAATATTAAATAAGTATAATAATGAGAAAAGTCCTATTAGCCACACTACTATTGTGGAGCTTGGCAACAAGCATAAAAGCACAACTGCCTTGGGAAGCCGAAGCACCAAAACACGAACTGCGTGCAGTGTGGGTGACCACATTGAGTGGTTTGGACTGGCCTCATACAAAAGCAACCTCACCTCAAAGCATCGAGCGACAAAAACAGGAATTGCGCCAGTTGCTCGACCAGTTGCAATCGTGCCACATCAACACCGTCCTACTGCAAACGCGAGTGCGCGGTTCTGTGATATATCCCTCATCAACAGAACCTTGGGACCAGTGCCTGACAGGCTCTTACGACCGTTCACCCGGTTATGACCCTCTGGCTTTTGCAATCGAAGAAACACACCGACGCGGAATGGAACTTCACGCATGGATAGTGACAATTCCAGCCTTCAAAGTAGAGGTGGTGAAACGCATGGGCAACAAATCTCTTCTGAAGACACATCCCGAATTACTGCGAAAACATCAGGGACAATATTATCTTGACCCGGGAATGCCTGGCACCGCCGACTATCTGTCGCGTATGGTGAATGAAGTGGTAGAGCGATATGACATAGACGGCATACACTTCGACTATATCCGCTATCCCGAGCAGGCAAATTCGTTTCCGGATGGCACCACATATAAGAAATACGGCAACGGAAAGAACAAAACACAATGGCGGCGCGATAATGTGACACGTATTGTGCGTCGCATCTATGGTGAGGTAAAAGCTAAGAAACCTTGGGTGGTGATGTCCTGCAGCCCTGTTGGGAAATATCGCGACACAAGACGATATTCGAGTCGTGGATGGAATGCTTACGATGCCGTAAATCAGGATGCTCAAGGATGGTTGCGCGAAGGCATTCAAGATGCACTGTTCCCAATGATGTATTTCACAGGCGACCATTTCTACCCATTCGCTGCAGACTGGCAGGAAGGATGCTACGGAAGAGCTGTTGCACCTGGACTTGGAATTTATTTGCTTCATCCACAAGAACGCAACTGGACACTGCAAGAAATTTCCCGTCAACTGCATTACATTCGTCAACAAGGATTGGCTGGACAGGCCTATTTCCGTTCAAAGTTCCTTACCGACAACACCAAAGGACTGATGGATTACCTTAGACAGACCTTCTATGCCTACCCTGCCCTGCCGATTCAATACACATGGAACGACAGTATAGCTCCGGCCGCACCAACCGGATTCTCACAAGAAGAATTACCAGACGGAATGACTCTATTGCGATGGAACGCAGACACTTCAGAGAACGGAAATGGTGGAGTACGCTACAATGTTTATGCTTCGCGACAAAAGCCCGTAGATACCAAACGCGCTGAAAATCTTGTGGCTACCCTTCTCCCAACACCAGAATATTCATACTCGCGTTTGTCTCTTTTGTTGAATGGTGTGCACCTCGCGGTGACCGCTGTTGACCGCTCTGGCAATGAAAGCGAAGCAGCGCAACTTAAATATTAAATCGAAGTAAAAAGCACTTTTTGTCAACTCCGGTTTGCAAATTCAACTTTTTTTCGTACATTTGCGGCGCTATGGAATCACTCTTTCGCACGCACGCTTATTTGGTTCATCACGTACACGCCCCTGTGCGCCGACTTCTTATGGACGAAATCGACTGGCGCGACCGCCTCATAGGTATCAAGGGCAGCCGTGGTGTGGGCAAGACATCATTCCTGTTGTCATATGCTCGCGAGAAATTCAAGGTGGAAGACCGTAAGTGTCTCTACATCAACATGAACAACTTCTATTTCCAAGGGCACACCATTTCGGAATTTGCCCACCAGTTCTATGAAGCTGGAGGACGGGTTTTGCTAATCGACCAAGTGTTCAAGGAACCTGACTGGAGCAAGGAACTACGCCGATGCTACGACGAACTTCCCGGACTGCGTATCGTGTTCACGGGCTCCAGTGTAATGCGGTTGAAGGAAGAGAATCCTGAACTTAATGGAATCGTCAAATCGTATAACCTTAGAGGGTTCTCGTTCCGTGAGTACCTGAACATCAAGACCGGACTGAATCTGAAGCCGCACACTCTTGAAGACATTATGGCACACCACGGTCAGATAGCAGCCGAGGTATGTCGTCAGGTGAATCCCCTTGAGCACTTCGACTCATACATCCATCACGGTTACTATCCATTCTTCCTCGAACAGCGTAACTTCTCGGAGAATCTGGTGAAGACCATGAACATGATGATAGAAGTGGACATCCTGCTCATTAAACAGATAGAACTAAAATACCTGTCGAAGATAAAGCGCTTGCTGTATCTCTTGGCAATGGAACCTACTCAAACGCCGAACGTCAGTCAACTGGCAGCCGACATACAAACCAGTCGTGCCACAGTGGCAAACTACATCAAATACCTGTCCGATGCCCGACTGGTGAACATCATCTACCGTCTTGGTGAAAGTTCACCCAAAAAACCTGCCAGAGTATTGCTTCACAATCCCAATCTGGCACATGCCATAAGACCTCATCAGGTGCCAAGACAAGAAGCCATAGAAACGTTCTTCCAGAATGCCCTTTGGGGACGTCACATAGTAAATGCAGGAGACCGTTCATGCACATTTGTAGTTGATGGCAAGCACCGCTTCCGTGTTCTTTCCGAACAACCCAAGCGCCAGCTATCAGGACTTTATTACGCTATGGACGGAATACGCCGTGGCGACGAGCGCCAAATCCCCCTCTGGCTTCTCGGCTTCCTCTATTGATTTACTTTATCTAAAAAATATAAATGTTGAAACGATTTAATATTCTTATACTGTTCTGCATTGTCTGCATATGTGGAACAGCTCAAATGACGTTCACCCTTAACGGCATCGCCTATGACGAAGTGGCAGAGCGCAACAGCAAGGGATTTACAACCATCACATTACCTGCAGGCACCAACCTCAGCGGTCTCGTTACAGGCATAAAGGTTGACGGTAAGACGGTTGCAGCATCGCAGGTGAAGCCCAATCCCATGACCACTACCTGGAACTACGGTGAGCTGAAGGTGTTCGTATATAACAACAAAGCCTACGGCTTCCGCATTGAGGAAGATGTTTGGTTCTGCGGCGTATTCATTTCTGACTGCCACATAAATCAAGGCAGCAGTCACGACGGGACTAGTTCTGAAGATATGACCCGTATTATGAATAACATCATCGCGATGGGCAAGGACGGCAGCAAAAAAGTATCCTTTACTACAGAAGGAGCCACCAACATTGTGCCCAAGGCAAGCATCATCTTCTGCTTGGGCGATATTGACCAAGACAAGGGCGATGACGGCAGCAACGGTTCACATGACAATTTCCTAAACGCTACGGCAGAAGTGGCAAAGGCCGCTGGTGTACCTTTTATCTTCATAGCTGGCAACCACGACTTGTCTCCGGACTATTGGACAGGCGACGATCCGGACTACGGAGTAACATCCAGTGGAGCGAATGCCGACAATAAAACCATTTCGGCCATTGTGGACAACAACAGTTATTGGAATGGCACTGGCGTTTTCGATGAAAATATACAATACTTCGAGGACAATTCCAAGTCCGTTGACTTCCAGTCGAAACCTTTTACTTTTAAGTTCAAAGACGTACGTTTCTATTGCGCCCACACCTATTGGTTCCAAAAACTATATAAGGGTACTTTCCTTAAATGGGGCTCTACAACGCTCACAAAGGCGACATATTATGCTCCTGACGGTGTCATCTCGGCTCTCAACAACTTCGTAGACAATCATGTTGACGATGCAAGCGTCTGGATGCAGCACTTCCCATGGCTTGCCGGAAGCGATTGTAACCGTTGGTGGCTCGACCAAAACGACAAGGGATTATACATTTCCACAAGCGATGAGTCTGCCTACGGAAGCAACATCAGCGATATTGCATACAACAATGCCACACAAGCAAACAAATTGAAGAAAGACCCATTATCTGCTATAATGATGAAGGCCGCAGGACGTACTGACGGCAAAGTTCAACACTTCTCAGGGCACTATCATCGTTTCTCAGACCGGACTTACACCTCCACAGTGAACACCAACAACAAGATACATGACTACACTGTAGCTGCCCCAGGCAATACAGAACAAAGCAACAATGCATACATTGTACTCTTTAAACGCGGTGAAGGCGTAAAGGAAGTCATTCAAGCCCAATTTTAATATTTAACAGACGATGAAGAAATTTATAATAATACTAATATCGCTGATTTGCTTCACAAGCAATACATGGGCTCAAACCGACCGTGCACAACTGCTTGCGGCACTGGAACGCTTCGAAAACGACTATAACCTGATTGATGGTACCGACTATCGACGCGTGACTATGAGTGCAGGAGCATGGACCGATCTCATCAAAAAGGTAAAAGAAGTAAGTTTGGCGCTTGATGATGAAACACGCACCTCAGAATACGCTACACTTAAGGACGAACTTACAGCACAATTAGATAGTACAGATGTATCACTGCGCTTGTTTAAGAGCTACAATGGAATGATTGCAGGTACAAAAGCCCTCTCCATAGCTGCTGGCGACACATATTCCTCAACCACATATACAAGCAACGACGAAAAAGAAAGGGCTGCTATTGCTGCCTTGAATACAGCATTCCTAGAATACGCCTACGAGAATAAAACCGATATTGATGTGGCAGGTTTTCTTGGCAACAACCTCGACTTCAACACACCACAAGGTCAACGGCTAACTACAGATGAAGCATTCAGCATCTACGATATTGATGGATGGGAAGAACAGTACCAGAATCTTGACGGATGGTGCTTCATTGAAAACAGCAACACCGACCACAATGGTCAACTTTATCTTCGTGCTAACTGGACCGATAAAACCGTAGTCCTCAAAGCTCTTAAACAGACCATGCTGCCTGTGGGAAAGTACACTCTGTCACTCTCTTGGAATTGCGACCTTGCCAATATGAAGAACCTGTCGGCCTATGTCGTTGGAAAGACATCAAGAGCAATTAACAGAACTGTCACGACGGCAAGAGTATTGACTTACAACTTTGAGGTAAAAAACGAGCCCAAGTCCTTCGACCTTATCTTCGGCTTTCAAAAGAAGAACAGCGGGAACACTCCTGCTCAGATTCTTGTTGACGACATTAGTCTGACCTACCTATATGATGAATCCCTAACGGACATAGATGCAATATCGACAACCAATGAGAAAGATGTCTATTACGACCTCGGTGGACGCTCCGTATCACATCCTGTGCATCCAGGAGTGTACATTCACCAAGGGCGAAAACTTATCATAAGATAACTTTTTGTCATCTATACTTTGCATTATCACTATTTTTAGGTATCTTTGCGCCCGTAATTTAAAACCAAGTATTTAACAAACTCATAAACGCTAAAATTTATGGCTAAAGAAAAGAAATTCATTACCTGTGATGGTAACGAGGCTGCGGCTCACGTGAGCTATATGTTCTCGGAGGTAGCTGCTATCTACCCCATCACTCCGTCTTCGCCAATGGCGGAACATGTTGACGAGTGGGCTGCCCGTGGTCGTAAGAACCTCTGGGGTCAGAACGTCAGTGTTCAGGAAATGCAGTCAGAGGCTGGTGCTGCCGGTGCCGTTCACGGTTCATTGCAGGCTGGTGCCTTGACCACCACCTTCACCGCATCTCAGGGTCTGCTTCTTATGATTCCTAATATGTACAAGATTGCCGGTGAGCTGATTCCTTGCGTATTCGATGTTTCTGCCCGTACGCTGGCTTCACACTCTCTGTGTATCTTCGGTGACCACCAGGACGTAATGGCTTGCCGTCAGACAGGTTTCGCTATGTTCTGCTCTGGTTCTGTACAGGAGGTTATGGACCTCACAGCTGTACCTCACTTGGCTACTCTCGAGACAATGGTTCCATTCGTTAACTTCTTCGATGGTTTCCGTACCTCTCACGAGTATCACAAGATTGAGATGATGGACATGGAGGATATCCGTCCTCTGGTTAAGGAAGAATTTGTTAAGCGTTTCCGCGACCGTGCTATGAGTCCTGAGCGTCCTATCACCCGTGGTACCGCTGAGAACCCTGAGACATTCTTCACACATCGTGAGGCCTGCAACCCATACTACGATGCAGTTCCCGAGGTCGTCGAGAAGTATCTGGGCGAGATTTCTAAGATTACAGGTCGCGAGTATCACTTGTTCTCATACTACGGAGCCAAGGATGCCGACCGCATAATCATCCTCATGGGTTCTGCTACCGATGCAGCCCGCGAGGCTATTGACTATCTGAACGCTAACGGTCAGAAGGTTGGTATGATCTCAGTTCACCTGTATCGTCCATTCTCTGTTAAGCACCTGTTGGCTGCTGTTCCTAAGACTGTTAAGAAGATTGCTGTTCTTGACCGCACTAAGGAGCCAGGCGCAAATGGCGAGCCTCTGTATCTTGATGTCAAGGATGCCTTCTTCGATGTTCAGGATCGTCCTGTTATCGTTGGTGGTCGCTACGGTCTTGGTAGCCGCGACACAACCCCTGCTCAAATCATCAGCGTGTTCAACAACCTCGCTATGCCCGAGCCAAAGAACCACTTCACTGTTGGTATCGTAGACGACGTTACCTTCACCTCACTGCCAGAGGTTGAGGAAATCGCTCTGGGCGGCGCTGGCATGTTCCAGGCTAAGTTCTATGGTCTGGGTGCTGATGGTACCGTTGGTGCTAACAAGAACTCAGTTAAGATTATTGGTGACAACACCAACAAGTACTGCCAGGCTTACTTCTCTTACGACTCTAAGAAGTCGGGAGGCTTCACCTGCTCTCACTTGCGTTTCGGTGATACACCTATCCGCTCTACCTACCTGGTAACTACACCTAACTTCGTTGCTTGTCATGTTCAGGCTTACCTGCACATGTACGACGTAACTC
>Ga0247611_10008363_pt1 | contig 12764 bp, 10 predicted proteins | sample 177DNAGHGhighgp2_FD_192422 | JGI IMG/M metagenome (GOLD analysis project Ga0247611, IMG submission 192422) | Sheep rumen microbial communities from Palmerston North, Manawatu-Wanganui, New Zealand - 1770 DNA GHGhigh gp2 | ecosystem: Host-associated > Mammals > Digestive system > Stomach > Rumen... | reverse complement strand
CTATCTCCTGGGCGAATCTTCGGGCGATGGCGCGCTGGTTCAGGGCGTGCCAGATGCAGATGCGGTTCATCAGTGGCGAGCCACTGATGCGGGCATAGTCGTTGAGCTCGTCCACAACGCCGGGGTCGGCAATGAAGGCACGGCAGCCTGGAATCTGTGTGGCGATGTCGTGGGCAATAAGGCATCCCAGGTTGCAGGCGTGGTTGTGCATGGCGATGCCGTTGTGGGTGTCGTCGAGCATGCGCTGATTGATCTCGTAAACGCCGCCGGCAATGGGTTTGACGAGACCGCCACGCCCGATGACGGCCTCAAAGGTCATGGGCACGTTCATGCGCTGCAGTTCGCTGAGCACGAGTTGTTTACGGAAGTCCATCTGGTCGAGCACATCGTCGAACTGTGCCAGTTGCTCGTTGGTATGGGTAATGCTGCGTAGCACCATCGGCTTCTCGTCTTCGTAGACGGCCATCTTGGTGGAAGTGGAACCGGGGTTGATGACTAGGATTAACATAGGCTTTAGGATGTTTCTTAGTGATAATCAGACGCAGGCCAGCGCCAGCGAGTAGAATTTGTTGTCGGCAGAGTCGGCTCGAGAGGTGAGCACCACTGGCACCTGTGGCCCCTGCAGGATGGCTGCCGTCTGTGCCTGGCAAAACAGGGTGATGGTCTTGTAGAAGACGTTGCCGGCTTGGATGTCGGGGAAGATAAGGGCGTCAGAGCGGCCTTCGAGTGGCGAGGTAAGCCCCTTCTTGTGCAGAGCGGCTGGCGATAGCGAGGTCTTCAGGTCCAATGGGCCGTCGACGATGCAAGGTCCGAAGACGCCTGTCTTCGACTTCTCTACCAATTCCTGGTACTCTACGGTGCAGGGGAAATGTTTGGCGTTGACTTTTTCGGAACAGTTGATGAGGGCCACCCGGGGTTCGCCGACACCCATCTTGCGGCAGAGGTTGAGCAGGTAGACCAATTGCTGCTCGCGCTGTTCCTTGGTGGGATAGGGGATGACGGCCACGTCGGTCATGAAGAGCAGTTTGTCGTACATGGGCAATTTAGCACAGGTCAGATGGGTGAGCACCTGTCCCTTGGGCAGGATGCCCGTCTCTTTGTTGAGGATGGCCTTGAGCAGGTTGTCTGTGTTGAGCAGTCCCTTCTGGATGACGTCAGCCTTGCCTTCACGTACCAGCGCCACAGCCTTGGCGGCTGCCACATCAACATCGGCATCCTCCACCCAGACAGGCTCGGCAAAACCAGCCTCTGAGGCTCTCTCTACAGCACCCCTGGTGCTCTCGTCGGGGCATACGACAGCCACGCGTCGGCGCATGGCAGTCTGACGCAGGTGGTTCACTAACTCATCGAAACACTGTATTGCTTTCATTTTTTTTTCTTCTTTTTTGCAAAGATACGAATTATTTTGGAGCAAAAGAAGATGGTGGGAGTTAAAAGGAGTTAAAGAGCCATGGTTTAGCGGTAAAAAGCGTATCTTTGCATTTACGAACTAGCATTAAGTATGAAGAAACTACTGACAATTCTGACCTTGACAGCCTTGTTGCTGGTGGTCTGTTCTACGATGCATGCTGCCGCTAAGCCCGGCACTTTCACCGTGGGCGACAAGACTTTTCTGCTCAATGGCAAGCCTTTCGTGGTGAAGGCAGCCGAAGTTCACTACCCCCGCATTCCACGACCTTACTGGGAACACCGTATCCGGATGTGCCGTGCGTTAGGCATGAATACCATCTGCATCTATGTGTTCTGGAATATCCATGAACAGCGTGAGGGCGAGTTTGACTTCAATGGTCAGAACGATGTGGCTGCGTTTTGCCGTTTGGCCCAGCAGAATGGCATGTATGTCATTGTACGGCCGGGTCCCTATGTCTGTGCCGAGTGGGAAATGGGAGGTCTGCCTTGGTGGCTGTTGAAGAAGAAAGATATTCGTCTTCGCGAGCGTGATCCATATTTTATGGAGCGCGTAAAAATCTTCGAGCAGAAGGTGGGCGAGCAACTGGCTCCCCTGACCATTCAGCGTGGCGGCCCTATCATCATGGTACAAGTGGAAAACGAGTACGGCTCGTATGGTGAGGATAAGCCATATGTTGCCGAGATTCGTGATTGCCTGCGTAGTATCTATGGTAGGGAATTGTGTTTGTTCCAGTGCGACTGGTCGTCAAACTTCACTAAGAACGGACTTGATGACCTGATATGGACGATGAATTTCGGCACGGGAGCCAATATTGACCAGCAGTTCCATCGTCTGGGCGAACTGCGTCCCGATGCTCCGAAGATGTGCTCTGAGTTCTGGTCGGGGTGGTTTGACAAGTGGGGAGCACGCCACGAAACGCGCCCTGCCAAGGCTATGGTCGACGGTATGGAGGAAATGCTACGTAAGGGTATCTCGTTCTCCCTTTATATGACTCATGGCGGAACCTCTTTTGGCCACTGGGCCGGTGCTAACAGTCCAGGCTTCGCCCCAGATGTCACCTCCTACGACTACGATGCTCCTATCAACGAGTATGGGCAGGCCACGCCGAAGTACTACGAACTGCGTGCGATGATGCAGAGATACTCCGACCGGGCGTTGCCTGCGGTACCCAAAGCCGCAGCCCCGATCATTGCCATTCCGAAGTTTGAACTCAAGGAGTTCCAGCCTCTGATGCTGGGGGCTGCCGGCGAAGGTGAAGATTGCATCAAGACCTTCGAAGAAGTTGATATGGGCTGGGGCATGATGATGTATTCGACAGCGTTGCCTGACATTCCCGTGAAGAGCCGGCTCACAGTCGATGTGCACGACTTTGCACAGGTGTTCATTGATGGCCGATATGTTGGCAAGATCGACCGTGTGAAGAACGAGAAGTCGTTGTTGCTGCCTCCTGTCGATAAGGATGCTCGTATCGATATTCTCGTCGAGGGCATGGGACGCATCAACTTTGGCCGTGCCATAAAGGACTACAAGGGCATCGTCGGTCCGGTAACGTTCACCGCCGAGATTGGTAACAATGAGACGGTCTGGACACCCCGTATCTGGAATCATGTCCTGATTCCTGACAGTTACGAGAATGCCGTGCAGGCTCTGTCGTTCGGGCGGACTGTCCGTGACCACCCCACTGACCTCGAACGTGGCCGTGGCTACTATCGCGGTTACTTCATTATAGATAAGGTGGGCGATACTTTCCTCAACTTCGAGACGTGGGGCAAGGGACAGGTTTGGGTGAACGGTCATGCCTTGGGGCGCATCTGGTCTATCGGTCCACAGCAGACGCTCTATATGCCCGGCTGTTGGCTGAAGAAGGGCAAAAACGAGATTATCGTGCTCGACATCGTCGGTCCTAAAGAGCCGGCAGTGTGGGGGCAGGCTCAGCCGGAACTCAACAAACTGCAGTTGGAGAAGTCTAATAGGCACGATGATGTCAGCGACAAACCCGACCTGAGCATGTTGACACCTGTAGCCACCGGCACCTTTAAGGCCGGCAACGGATGGCAGACCATCTTTTTCAACGCTGACGCCAAAGGACGCTATCTGGCTGTCGAATGTCTCAGCACGCAGAAAGCCGGCGACCGGGCGGCCATTGCCGAACTCTATCTGCAGAATCCTGGTGGCCGTCGTATCAGTCGTGAGTCGTGGGTGACGAAGTATGCCAATTCTGAGGATGACTATGGCAACCACACCGGCGACAAGGTCTTCGACCTGCAGGAGTCCACCTATTGGCAGACGGAGAAGTCGGCCAAGGCTCCCTATCTGCTTGTCATCGATCTTGGTGCCGACGAGACGGTTAGCGCCTTGGAGTATCTGCCGCGTGCCGAACAGGGGGCACCGGGCGCACTGAAGGATTTTAAGGTATATCTTTACGAATAGGCGTCGACAATGACTGTTTTTACGGATAAGCGCCGACTCTATGACTGCTCAATGTACGAGCGCAATTCCTCGGCCGCATCGCAGAGTTCATGATACCAGACCTCACCGAAGCGGCGGGTGAGTGGTCCCTTCAGAAACTTGTAGACGGGCAGATGCAGGGCCTTGCCTTTTTCACGGGCACTCCGGCACACATCCCATTGGTGGTAGTTCAGGGCTACGGTGCCGTCGGAGAATGTCTTCTCGCGGATGGGGTAGAGGGCGCAACTGATGGGCTTTATGAATTGGGAATTGGTGCCCGCTTTTTGCCTGGCAGCCCTTTCAAGGGCGCACAGGCAGCAGTGCTTGACGGTTTCCCCGTCAACATCAATATCGTCGTAGCAGGTGAAGACGCAATCCTTGCCGCCTACGATGCTGGTCACGAGGTCTCCCTCCCGGTCGGTGTAAGCCACTCCTTGTTTGTCGATGACGGCCTGAGCCGATGCCGAGAGGTCACTCCATACGTTGTCTACACAGTCCTCAATCTGCATCACCTCGTCGAGGGTTACGGGTGCTCCGGCATCGCCTTCGACGCAGCAGGCTCCCTTGCACACCGCAAGGTCGCAGCAGAATTCTGCCGTAAGAATCTCCGATGAAATCAGTATTTCTCCGATTTGTAGGATGGGGGGGAGGGACATTGGTTAAGAGTTGAGAGTTAAGATCGGGTATTACCAATTAATGGGTTCCTGGCCGTATTGTTGTAGGTACTCGTTGCAGCGTGAGAACTGATGCTGGCCGAACCAGCCGCCACGGTTAGCCGATAGTGGTGAGGGGTGCACCGACTCCAGTACTAGGTTTGTTTGTTTATTAATCATATAAGCCTTGCTGCGGGCAAAGCCGCCCCACAGCATGTAGACCAAATGGTCACGATGGGCTGCCAAAGCGCGGATGGCGGCATCAGTGAAGGTCTGCCAACCCACTGTGGCGTGGCTGTTGGCCTGATGGGCACGTACGGTCAGCGTGGCGTTGAGCAGCAGCACGCCCTGTTGTGCCCAACGTGTCAGGTCGCCTGTCGATGGAACGGGCTTGCCCAAGTCTTGTTCTATCTCCTTGAAAATGTTCTGTAGCGATGGAGGGAACTGTACACCGTTCTGCACCGAGAAACTCAGTCCGTGGGCCTGGCCGGGTTCATGGTAGGGGTCTTGTCCGATGATGACCACCTTCACCCGATCAAACGGGCACAGGTTGAAGGCATTGAAGATTAGTGGACCTGGCGGGTAACAGGTACTGCTGTTGTACTCTTGGCGCACTCGTTCGGTGAGTTCGGTGAAGTATGGTTTCTCAAACTCTGGCGCTAACTGTTGTTTCCACGTTGACTCAATCTGTACGTTCATAGCAACTTGATGATGTCGTTGATCATTTCCTCGGGTAGACCGAAGCGCGGGTCGTCGGAGTGGGCATTGATGGCTTCCAGAAAGTGGGGCAACTCGTCGATATAAACATTGCGCATGTGCTCGTTGGTCTTGTTGGTGTGGGTGAACGAGTAAGTGATATTGGCCAGACGGTCAGACAGTTTCAAGAATGGTGCGTACGGTGTCTCGCGAATGCCCTGGTAATAGTGGTCGCCGGCCCTTTCCGTGCGGCTGCGCCCTTTGTCGTTGGTTAGGGCGTAGACAATCTCTGTGGCCATAGCGGTCTGCTCGTTGTTCATGAAGAGTCGGGCTCCCTTTTTTACGTCGTTGTAGGTCATGCGTGCATCCTCAATGCTGTCGTGATAGTAGGCACCGAAGAAAAGGGGTAGGATGTCGAACTCGGAGACACAGACCAGATGGCCGTACTTCCTGACCGAGTCGGCCACCATGTCCAGATGGTAGCCATAGGGGTGTACACCGTCGTAGCGCTGGTTTACGCTTTCGTGAAGCATGTAGGCCCGCTCCCTGATTTCTTCGATTGTGGGCTGCAGTACTTCTGTCAATGCTAGATATTCCTCTTTTGTCATGCTGTTGTTATATTATAGGTAATGATATTCCACAAATCTTCTGGTACACGTCAAGGGCGTAGACGTCGGTCATGCCGCTGATATAGTCGACGACGGCCATGAGACGTGTCTCCAAGTCGGGGCTCTCGATGTCGTACTGGCTGCTGACTCGACCGATGAGTTGCTGTGAGTAGTAGCGTTCAGGGTGTTCGATGGCTTCGACCATCAGTTCCATCAGCGTGGCCATGATACGGTAACCGGACAGTTCCACATCGAGCACGGGTCGGCTGCGATAGATGCGGGTCCGTGATATCTTTGTGCATTGGTGGTAGGCCTCCTGCTGTCTGGGCGCTATGTTGTCGATGAGTGAACCTTGGAAATAGCCGGCCATAATCTCCTTCTCGTGGTTGATAAAGGTCTTGACGCACTCGTTCTCCAGTTTGCCAATCACACAAGCCCGCAGGTACTGAATTTTCTCGTTGGGATCGGTAAGTTGCTCGTCTGCAATACGGTCAATGATGCGATTCTGCTCCGTTTCATCGAAAAACGAGAGCATCAGTTGTGTGGTCTCCTCGAAAGTCAGAATCTTTAGTTTGTAGGCATCCTCCAGATCCATGATCTCATAGCAGATGTCATCGGCAGCCTCGACCAGATAGACAAGGGGATAGCGGGCCCAGCGCTCTTGTCCTTTCTCTGCCGACAACTGCGGGATGCCCAGTCTTTCGGCAAGGTGCTCGTAGTGCTCGCGCTCAGTGGTGAAGAAACCGAACTTCTTCTTGGTCGAGGCATATGAAGGGAACGGATATTTCACGATGCTAGCCAGTGTGCTGTAGGTCATGGCAAAGCCGCCCTGCCGACGTCCCTTGAAACTGTGGGTCAACAGTCGGAAGGCATTGGCGTTGCCGTCGAAGCAGGTGATGTCGCTCCAGAATTCCGGTGACACGTGTGTTTGTAGATTGGCTCCCTTGCCTTCGGTGAAAAAGGTCTGGATGGCTTTCTCGCCAGAGTGGCCGAATGGCGGGTTGCCTAAATCGTGGGCCAGGCAGGCCGTGGCCACAATCTGTCCGATTTCAGGTACTAAAGTGTCGTTGAAACCGCTGTTTTTTGTGCATAGATAACGTGCGATGTCATTTCCAAGCGACATGCCTACACTGGCCACCTCGAGCGAGTGGGTCAGGCGGTTGTGTACGAATATGCTGCCTGGCAATGGGAATACCTGTGTCTTGTTTTGCAGACGGCGAAATGGCGCCGAGAAGATCAGGCGGTCGTAGTCGCGCTTGAACTCCGTGCGGTCGTCATGCCGTTCCGGGTGTCGGTGTTCTTGCCCCAGTCGGCAGTTGGATATCAGTTGTTGCCAGTCCATAGTTATGATAATCGTTGCAAAGGTAATCAAAAAAAATGAATCGGACACATGCTTTTCTCAGATTTTTCACCAAAAACTTTTCTTGTGTTTTTCACCCAAATACGGATAGACGATAGAACTTTTTGCGGCGAGCAACACATTTTAGCACAAAAAGTATGGTTGTTTCCCGATAAATTGCTATCTTTGCACCTTAATTAATATGCAGAGTATGAAAATAGAAGTCATAAACAAAGGACACCAGCCGCTGCCGGCGTATGCTACGCCTCAGAGTGCAGGTTTGGATTTGCGTGCCAATATAGATGCCCCGGTAGTGTTGAAACCGATGGAGCGCAAACTTATCCCTACAGGGCTGTACATCGCTTTGCCTGCCGGTTATGAGGCACAGGTGAGACCCCGTAGCGGTCTGGCTTTGAAGAAGGGTGTCACTGTGCTTAACTCTCCTGGCACTATTGATGCGGACTATCGTGGTGAAATCGGTGTGCTGCTCATCAACCTGTCGGCATACGACTTTACTGTTAACGACGGCGAGCGTATCGCCCAGATGGTCATTGCCCGACACGAGACGGCAGAATTCGTCGAAGTGGAGACGCTCGACGAGACCGAGCGCGGAGCCGGTGGCTACGGGCATACGGGGAGGAATTGAGAATCGGGAATTGAGATGAGGAGACTGACTGTTCTATTCGTGATGTGGCTGGCTTGTCTGGGTATGGGTGCTCAGAGCAGCCGTGAATACGATATACTCTTCAATGAGGCGATGCTGCAACGGCAGCAACGGCATCATGATGCCGCCTTCGACCTTCTGCAACGCTGTCTGGCACTGAAGCCTGGTGCCTCAGAGGTCTACTACTTCATGGCGCAGTATTATTCGGCTATGAAACAGAACGACCGTGCCCTGGCTGCCTTTGAGAAGGCTGCCGCTCTTGAGCCTGCCAATGCCACCTATATGGAGACGCTCTCGGATGCCTATATTATGCAACAGCGCTATGATGATGCCGTCTCCGTCATCCGCAGGCTCTATGAGGCCGACAAGAGCCGTGAGGAACTGTTGGAGACGCTCTATTCCCTCTATGGCCGCTTGGAGAAATACGAGGAGGCCATCGGCGTGCTGAATCAACTGGAACAGAACAACGGCAAGACAGAGCGCATCGCATTGGCTAAGAGTCGCCTGTACCTGCAGTTGAACGACAACGAACGATCGGCACGGGAGATGAAAGAACTGATGGAGCAGCATCCCAATGATTTGAACTACAAGACGCTCTATGCCAATGCGCTGATGCTCAACGGCGAGCACGATGCAGCCAGCGAACTGCTGCGGCAGGTGCTCAGCGAAGAGCCTGACAATATCAGAGCCCAGGTGGCACTGAGAAACTATTTCATCGCCCAGGACGATTCGGCAGAGGTGATGAATATGACGCGCCGTATTCTGCTCAACCCGAAGGCCACCACTGAGGACAAGGTCTACCAGATGCGCCAGATGATAGCCCAGAACGAGCAGGAAGGGGGCGACAGCACACTGATACTGAACCTGTTCAGCGAGATGCTCGACCGCCCGGCTCCCGATGCTGACATCGCCGAACTGAAAGCGGCTTATATGGACTTGAAAAAGATGCCGCGCGACAGTATAGCCCATGCGTTGGAACGGGTGCTTGAACTCTCGCCAGAGCGCACCTCGGCCCGTCTGCAACTGCTCCAGTATGCCTGGGAGGCCAACGACAATGACAGCATCATCAGCCTTTGTCGCGCTGCCCGTCAGTATAACCCAGAGGAGATGGCCTTCTACTACTATCAGGGGATGGCCTACTATCGTGAAGAGGACTATGACCATGCGCTGGAGGCATTCCAAAACGGCCTCAGTGTCATCGACGACGACAGTTCGCCGGAGATTGTGTCAGACTTCTATGCCGTGATGGGCGACCTGCTCTTCCAGAAAGAGCGCAAGCATGAGGCCTTCGAGGCCTACGACTCCTGTCTGCAGTGGAAGCCTGACAATATCGGTTGTCTGAACAACTATGCCTACTATTTGAGTCTAGAGGGCTGTAATCTCGAAGAGGCCGAATTGATGAGTTATAAAACCATCAAGGCTGAACCGAAGAACGCTACCTATCTCGACACCTATGCCTGGATCCTGTTCATGGAGGGCCGCTATGCCGAAGCCCGCATTTATATCGACCAGGCTCTGCAGAACGATTCTACCCTGGGCGCCGTAGTTACTGAGCATGCCGGCGATATCTATGCGATGGCCGGCGACATCGACGGTGCCGTCGCTCTGTGGCGGCAGGCTTTGGAGAAAGATCCGCAGAATAAACTGTTGGCAAGGAAATTGAAAAAGAAAAAATACCTAAAGAAATGAAGAACGTAAAAATGCTGATGATGGCTCTGATTGCCATCCCCATGCTGTTGGCTTCCTGTCACTCGAAGAAGCAGGCGGTCAAGGACGAGAAGCCGGCACCTGCCGATTCTATCGAGCAGACGGCATTCTTGAAGAAAGTGAACGAGAATGTGTCGAAGTCGCAGTTCGTAACCTCGAAACTGAAGTTCACAGTCGAGTACGGCCCCCAGCAGGTGTCGCTGACGGGTAACCTGAAGATGAAACGCGACGATGTCATCCGTATGCAACTGATGGCTTTCGGGTTCGTCGAGGCTGCCCGTCTGGAATTTACTAAGGACTATGTGTTGATAATGGACCGCATTAACAAACAGTATCTCAAGGCCCCCTACAGCCATGTGTCATTTCTGCGCAACAGCGGCATCAACTTCTACACGTTGCAGGCCCTGTTCTGGAATGAACTTTTCGTGCCCGGCCGTCAGAGCGTCGATCAGGGTGCACTGGATAAGTTTACTGCCAGCCTTGGCGACGAAGATGTGGTCATCAGTCTGGAAGAGGGGAAGATGAACTACAGTTGGCTGGCCAATGAGAAGACCGGCCGCATCAACATGGCCAACATCTCCTATCGTGACCAGTTTAAGGGCAACACGCAGTTGAATTGGGACTATAAGGCTTTCACCAACCTGGCATCGAAACCCTTCCCCAGCGACATGGGTATCACACTGACTACGCCGGAGAAAGAACTGAAGTTAGGCATCAAACTGACCTACTTGGGCAATGAGAGCGAATGGGAGACCCGCACGACGGTTTCCGATAAATATCGTGAGGTGACGGTCGACGACATCCTCCGTCGGTTCATGGCTTTGTAACCGATGATGAGACGCCTTCTAATCTGCCTGCTGATGGCACTCTTCTGCCTGTCTGCTTCGGCCCAGCGGTCGAAGCAGCGCACCGCTACGGCCAAGAAAAAGCCGGCTACGACGACCGTCCAGAAGAAAACGGCAACAACCACTACCGCTAAGAAAAAAAAACTGCAGAAACAGCCCACCCAGCGCGAAAAGGCCGAAGCAGAGCGAAAGCAGGTGAGGGCCAACATCGCCCGAAACAAGCAGCAAAAGGCCGAACTGGACCGCAGGGTCAGAAAAGAAATGCAGGACGTGCTCTCGCTGGGCAATGAGATCGACATGAAACGCCTGACGCTCGACTCCATCCGGGTGGAGATGAACACCCTCGACGGTCATATCGCCACGCTCGATTCTGAGATGGTGGTTCTCAAGAAAGAACTGAAGGAGCGCCAGGAAAACTACCGCCAGTCAGTGCGCTATATGCATCGCAACCGCAGAGCACAGAACAGAGCCCTATTTGTGTTCAGCGCGCGCAATGTCAACCAAATGTATCGCCGAACGCGCTTCATGAACGAATATGCCACCTATCAGAAAGCCCAGGGCGAGGCCGTCAAACAGAAGCAGGAACAACTGGAGGCGAAACAGCAAGAACTAGAGACGGCAAGAACCGAGATGAAGACGCTGTTGCATCGGGGTGAGACCGAGCGTCGGGAGATGGAGTCGAAACAGCACCAACAGCAACTGCTGGTCAATAAACTGCAGAAAGAGCAGAAGACTGTGCAGAACCTGATTGTGAAGGAACAGCAGCAGGAGGCTGACCTGAATGCCAAGATTGATCGTCTGATAGCCGAAGAGATAGCCCGCGAGAAAGCCCGCATCGAGGCAGAGAGGAAACGCCTGGCTGAAGAGAAAGCCCGTAAGGAACGTGAGCGCAAGGAGCGCGAGCACCGGTTGGCTGAGGCTAAAGCCCGTGAGCAGAAGGCTCGCGAGGAGGCCCGTGCAGCCCGTAATGCTGAAGAGAAGAAAGCCGCCAAGCAGCGTGCTCGTGCTGCCGAGACGGAACGGAAGTCGATGGAACGGGCTGTTGCCGATGATGAGAAGCACGCCAAGCGCGATGCCGCGCGCTATGCGACGGCCGACCCCGACCATCAACTCAGCGGTAGTTTTGCTGGCAATAAAGGTCGGCTGCCGATGCCCATCACCGGTGCCTACCAGGTGGTGCGCGGCTTTGGCTCGAATGTGGTGGAAGGTGTAGGCAAGGGTGTACACTTGTCGAGCAAAGGACTCCATCTTAAAGGACAACCGGGTGCTCAGGCCCGTTGTGTCTTCGATGGTCAGGTGAGCCGTATCTTCGCTACCGCCACCGGTTTCATCGTCATGGTGCGCCATGGCCGCTACATCTCTGTCTACTGCGACCTGGCTTCTGTGAATGTCACGGCCGGCCAGAAGGTGACCACCAATCAGACGCTGGGCAGTCTGGGGGCATCGCATACTATGCAGTTCCAATTGCGCAACTGGACCAATCTGCTTGACCCGCGACCGTGGCTCAGACGGTGAGTGGTGGTTCAGGCGGTGAGCAGCGAGAGATAGGTGTTGATGGCTTGCTCTATCTCGTTCAAACCGATGAATTCATCGGCACTATGAGAACGGGCCGAATCGCCCGGACCCAGTTTGAACGAGGGGAACGACATCAAGGCTTGATCGGACAGTGTGGGTGAGCCATAGGGTTTCATCCCCATATCCATACAGCGCTTCACCAGGGGATGGTCGGTGGGGATGCTGCTGGAGTGCAGCCGGAACGAGCGGGCCTGGAGTTCACAGCGCTTCATGTGCTTCTGCAAGAACGAGAACACGGATTCATTCTGATAGTATTCGTTGGTACGTAAGTCGATGACGAAGTGCAGCGAGTCGGGTATCACGTTGTGCTGTGTGCCGCTCTCCACCTGGGTCACCGTCATCTTCGTTGGACCCAGCAGCGGACTGTCTTTTTCGAATCGGTAGTCGCGCAGCCACACGAGGTCGTCGAGGGCTTCGTAGATAGCGTTCACACCCTCGTCGCGGGCTGCATGTCCGCTGACGCCTTTGGCATAGCCGTCGATGACCATCAGGCCCTTCTCGGCGATGGCGGGCTGCATGCCGGTAGGCTCGCCTACGATGGCCACATCAATTTTGGGCAGCAGAGGCAGCACCCGTTCGATGCCGTTCTTGCCCGACACTTCTTCTTCTGCTGAGGCCAGATAAACCAGATTAAATGGCAGGTCACACGTTTTCAGTATGCGGAACACTTGTAGTAAAGATACCAGTCCACCACCGCAGTCGTTGGAACCGAGGCCATATAGCCGTCCGTCTTCTATCGCCGGCTCATGAGGGTCGCGCGTCCATGTTTTCACCGGTTTCACTGTATCGATGTGGGCATTTAGCAAAATGGTCTGCTT
>Ga0247611_10008362_pt1 | contig 12766 bp, 8 predicted proteins | sample 177DNAGHGhighgp2_FD_192422 | JGI IMG/M metagenome (GOLD analysis project Ga0247611, IMG submission 192422) | Sheep rumen microbial communities from Palmerston North, Manawatu-Wanganui, New Zealand - 1770 DNA GHGhigh gp2 | ecosystem: Host-associated > Mammals > Digestive system > Stomach > Rumen ... | reverse complement strand
TGCTGAAGCAAGCTGTCCAGACAGTCGTTGATGTAGCTGGCCTTATTATAGACCGGTATGATGATTGAGACCTCCATAGACTATCCTTTCTTTTTCATGATAAACTGCATGCATTCGCGGAGGATGACCACGTTCAGAAGACGCATGACACCATAATAAAGCCCAGCAGCCAACAGAATCCTGACGATCAGCAGCAGATACAGATTACTGATGGGTAAAGTCATCACATAGACAGCTACCATTACCAAAATGCCGCATAACATAAAGGGGGCGATATCCTTGGCTACATGAAGGAAACGTACCCCGATGATACGCTTTCCGAAAGGAAACCATGCACAGAGCCATAAGATATTAAATAAGGTGTAGGCAATCACCATAATGGTAATCCCCTGACGGTAGAAGAGTAAGATAATACACAACTGCAGTACAATCTGTCCAATGTTGAGCCACATGTTCACATCGCTGCGTCCATGACTGATGACCAGGTTCTGGTAGAGCGTGTAAATAGGCATAAAGGCACCGCTGATACAAAGAATCTGTAGCAAAGGTACACAATCAGCCCATTTCTCTCCAATGGTACAGAGGATAAACTCCCTAGCTACCATCGCCAGGCCGAAGAGAGCCGGAAAAGAAAGAAAAGCGGTAAAACGTAGCATCTTTCTAAACACCTGTTGCTCGCGTTCTTTTTCTTCACGTACAGTTACCAACACAGGCTGAGCCACCTGTCCTACCATACCTCCAACGGTTTGGAAAGCCATCGAGTCCCATTTGAATGCCTGGAAGAAATTACCTACCACTCTGGCATCACGAAACAGACGACCAAAGATAACCGTCAACATATTCTGGTTCACCGTGTTGATAATCATTGTTACCAGTATCTTCATCGAGAATGAAAAGCTCTGACGGATAAAGTCAAACGTAAAGCGTAGAGAAGGTTTCCATTTGACATAATAGAAACGTCCCAAGATCAGGACCAACGAGTTTACCACCTGTTGCCAGGCCAGACTCCAGTAGGCCATGTCATTCAGCGCCATCACGATAGCTGTCGTTCCCGATACCACCAAAGCCGTCAGGTTTATGATGGTAATCTCACGATTCATCATGTTCTTAACCATATAGGCATGAGTAGAGATGCCAAATGATGAGATGAAGAATGACAGGAACAAGAATCGCGAAAGGTCCGTAAGACGGGGTTGGCGGAAAAACCATGAAATAAGAGGAGCTGAAGCAAATAGCACGGCATAAAGTAAACCACCCATCAGGACATTAAACCAAAACACACTGTTGTATTGTTGAGGTGTTGGCTGTTTCTCATTGATCAATGCTGTGGAAAAGCCACTCGACTGTAAGTTGCCGGCAATCGCTGTAAAGATAGCCAGCATACCGATGAGACCCGTGTCTGCTGGTGTTACATGGCGCAAGATAATGATACCGATTAACAGGTTCAAAATCTGCATGGTACCATTGTTAACGGCCCCCCACATCAGTCCTTTTGCTGTCTTTTCCTTCAAATTCTCCATTTCTGCGTGCAAAAATACGAATTTTTGTTTGATGTTCCAAACAAATTGATTAATTTTGTAGCCAGATATGGAGAATAGTGTCGTCAAGAAACCCCGTTTGGAATGGTTGGATGCCCTGCGTGGCTTCACCATGATACTTGTTGTGGCCAACCATGTGGCAGGACTCGGATTCGGCGAAGTGTGGAGTCATTCTTCATCCATTCCCTTTCTGATCTTGTTCCGTATGCCCCTGTTCTTCTTCGTCAGCGGATTCCTGGCTTACAAGGCTTCACAGGTGTGGAACATGAAAAACTGGGGAACGCTGGTCGGCAAGAAACTACGTGTTCAGATTATCCCTACTGTCGTCTTTTTCTTTCTGGCAACGGCCATCCTCAACAAGAACTTCTGGCCGGCAGTCGTGTCGAATTTCCATCTGTCGACAAAAGGTGGCTATTGGTTTACCATCGCCCTGCTCTACATGTTCTTGATATATTATACTTTTGCATATCTCGAAAGCAAATTGAAGTGGAAGTCGTGGATACCCATTACGCTGCTGTTTATTGTTTCCATGTGTTTCTACGAGACCAACTATCAACCCAAATATTTTTCTTGGGCCATAGGATACAAGAAGGCGAAGACGGATCTTTGTTATTTCCTTCAAGACTCCACGTTCCTGCAGGTCTTCCTCTATTTTCCCTTCTTCCTCTATGGTAATATCGTGCATCGTTATTGGGAGAAGGCTCAAAAGGTGATGGAGTCTAAGTGGTTCTTCCCGATTGTCGTTGTAATTGTCGTCTGGGCAACTTTTGACGCCCTGAGATGGCATCATCTGCGTATGGCTTGGGCTATTATTCCATTGACAGTGTCCAGGTTTGGTCTTCTGACCATTACCTTTATGTATTTCTATCACTATCAGGCATATTTTACGAAGCTTTCTCCTATCGGAGCATCACTGCAATACATCGGTCGACGTACGCTCGATATCTATCTCATTCACTTCATCTTCATGCCGGAATTACCGAGTGTAGGTGCTTTCTTCAAGAGCTATCCCCATAATTTCGTTCTCGACATTGTATTATCGGTGGTCTTGGGGCTGGTGATTATCGGATTCAGTATCATCACATCCAATATTCTCCGCATCAGTCCTTTCTTCAAGAAGTGGCTCTTTGGCAGAAACAAATAAGCTGTTATGAAACAAATCACAGATATCCAGGAACTCAGGCAATTGCAATTGGCCATTATGGATGATATCCATCAGTTTTGTGAACAGAACGGCATCCGCTATTCACTTGCTGGAGGTACACTTATCGGGGCTTTCCGCCATCAGGGATATATTCCTTGGGATGATGATATTGACATCTACCTCATGCGCAGTGACTATGAGCGTTTCCTGAAAGAATACAAAGACAAGAATGGCCGTTTCCAACTATTATGTCCTGAACAGACTGAACATTATTTCTATACTTTTGCGAAGGTGATAGATACACAGACTGTAATGATAGAAGATGAAACAGAGGGTTATGAAATCGGGGTTTATGTCGATGTGTTCCCTCTCGATTATGTCACGGATAATTTACGGCACCGTCAGAGAATATTCAGGTGGAAACATCTGTTATACAAGATCCGACGTTGCAAGATTTCTCAGAAGAACTATCTGAAGTCTAAACTGGCCTATTACTGCTATCGTTATTTGCCCGTCTCTGTTGGGACAATCGAGTGGTTGATAGAACATTACATTCATCGTCGCAAACCATCAAAGACGATATGTGAGATGTGTGAAACAGATCGCCCACTTCATGGATGTTTCTCTGTCCACGCCATGAAATCAACGATTGACGTTCCCTTTGAGGGAAGGAGATACAAGTCTATGATAGGTTACGATCTCTATCTTACAAATACTTATGGCGACTATATGAAGATTCCGCCAAAGGATCAGCAAATACAACATAAATTTAAAGCGTACTACAAATGAAAGAAGCACTAATCGTTGGAGGTTCAAATGGCATCGGACTATCTATTGCCATGCAATTAGAGGGTTACGATATTATACATATTGTTGATAAAGTTGAACCTGCCATAGCCTTACCTTCCCATATTAAATATAAACAGTTCGACTTGACGATGCCAGACTATAGTTTCTTCGATCAATTCGGCAATATTTCCTTGCTGATGATTACTGCTGGTTTTGGCAAGCTGGCATTATTTGAGGAACTTAGCGAAGACTATATCATCAACTCTTTTCATGTCAACACAGTCAGTGCAATCCGTCTGATTCATCACTTCTACGATAAGCTTAAAGGACAAGAAGACTTCTTTTGCGGAGTTATGGTGAGTATCGCAGGATTTATGAGTAGTCCTTTCTTCTCGGTTTATGGCGCCACCAAAGCAGCTTTGAAGATCTTTATAGAAAGTGTCAATGTTGAGTTGGAAATGGCAGGTTCTCCAAATCGCATCCTGAATGTCAGTCCTGGTTCTATTCCTGGTACTCGGTTTAATGGTAGCGATAATGATCTCTCGCTCACACAAGAATTGGCACAAGAGATTATCTCCCATATGGTGGCAAAAGACGACCTCTTCATACCGAAGTACGAAGAGGTCTATCGTGAAGTACTTGCTCGTTATCAGAAAGATTTCAGAGCCGAAGGGCGACACAGTTATGAGTATAAGCTCAAGAGTGGCCGCCTCAACCGTAAATAGTTTTATCCGACTTGGCTACCAGGCTTAACGTCTTTGGTAGTAGTGACCACGCTGAGGCTCTCGTCAGCATCAACGGCTGAGAGAATCATACCCTGACTCTCGATGCCCATCATGTTGCGAGATGCGAAGTTAGCCACAAAAAGGATGCGTTTGCCGATGAGTTCCTCTGGGTTCTCATAGAAAGCTGCGATACCAGAGCAGATTGTGCGGTCAGTACCAGAACCGTCATCGATGGTGAATTGTAGCAGTTTCTTACTCTTCTTCACCTTCTGACAATCCTTTACCAAGCCTACACGGATGTCGAGCTTCTCGAACTCCTCGAAACTGACAGTATCCTTGATAGGAGCGGCCTTATAGGCTGCAGCCTCATTGGCCTTCTTAGTAGCCTCCAGTTTGTCGAGCTGCTTTTGGATAACCTCATCCTCAATCTTCTCAAAGAGCAATGCAGGTTCGCCCAACTGATGACCTGCCTTCAGGAGGTCGGTAGAACCCAGCTGCTCCCACTCGAAGCTGTCGATATTCAACATTTCGCGGAGTTTCTTACTGCTGAATGGCAGGAATGGCTCGAAGGCGATAGCGAGGTTGGCTGTCAACTGCAAGCAGATATTCAGGATGGTCTCACAACGCTTAGGATCCGTCTTCCACACCTTCCAAGGCTCGCACTCTGTGATATAGCGGTTACCAATACGAGCCAGATTCATAGCCTCGAACTGGGCATCGCGGAACTTGAACTGCTCCAGCAGAGCCTCAACCTTAGCCTTTACATCCTTGAACTCCTCAAGGGCCTGCTTATCTACATTCTGCAACTCGCCACAAGCAGGAACCACACCGTTCCAGTACTTCTTGGTCAACTGGAGGGCACGGTTCACGAAGTTTCCGTAAACAGCTACGAGCTCATTGTTATTGCGATCCTGGAAATCCTTCCAAGTAAAGTTGTTGTCCTTCGTCTCAGGAGCGTTGGCAGTCAGTACATAGCGCAATACATCCTGCTTGCCAGGCATATCTACCAGATACTCGTGGAGCCAAACGGCCCAATTGCGTGAGGTTGAAATCTTATCGTTCTCAAGGTTCAGGAACTCGTTGGCAGGCACGTTATCAGGCATGATATACTTGCCGTGAGCCTTCATCATTACAGGGAAGATGATACAGTGGAACACGATGTTGTCCTTACCAATGAAGTGAACCAGACGAGTATCCTCATCCTGCCACCACTTCTCCCAGTTGCCCCACTTCTCAGGCTCCTTCTCACAGAGCTCCTTGGTGTTCGACACATAGCCGATAGGCGCATCAAACCATACATAGAGCACTTTTCCTTCAGCATCCTTCACAGGCACAGGGATACCCCAGTCCAAGTCGCGAGTCATCGCACGTGGCTGCAAGTCCATATCCAACCAGCTCTTACACTGACCATATACGTTAGGACGCCACTCCTTGTGCTCCTCCAGAATCCACTGCTTCAACCAGTCCTGATATTCGTTCAAAGGCAGATACCAGTTCTTGGTCTTCTTCAGTACAGGAGTAGAACCAGAGATGGTTGACTTTGGATTAATCAGCTCAGTTGGACTCAGGTCGCGTCCGCACTTCTCACACTGGTCGCCATAGGCACCCTCATTGTGGCAGTAGGGACACTCGCCAGTCACATAGCGGTCGGCCAGGAACTGCTTGGCCTCCTCATCATAGAGCTGCTCAGTAGTCTCCTCAGTCAGCTTGCCCTCGTCGTAGAGTTTCTTAAACCACTCGGCAGCAAACTTATGATGAGTCTCACTGGTAGTACGGCTATAGATATCGAACGAGATACCAAACTCCTCGAACGAATCCTTAATCATCTTGTGATAGCGGTCTACAACATCCTGAGGTGTGATTCCCTCCTTACGGGCACGAACTGTGATGGGCACACCATGCTCATCACTTCCGCCGATGAACAATACCTCGCGCTTCTTCAATCTGAGATAACGCACATAGATATCAGCAGGTACATATACACCAGCCAGGTGTCCGATATGTACGCCGCCATTAGCGTAGGGTAGCGCCGACGTCACCGTCGTACGCTTAAAAGTCTTGTTCTCCATTCCTTAAAATACGTATTTTTAATTTCGGCTGCAAAGGTACAACTTTTTATTTAAATATAATCGAGAATTTCTGAGAAATGCTCAATTTTTATGAGCCGCTCATGGTCGATGTCTTCAAAATGCTCCAATTGCCAAGTCACGTGAAAGGGAATATGAATTGCCCAGGCTCCAATGGCAAGAGCCGGAGCTATATCACTTTTCAACGAGTTGCCAATCATCAGCAATTGTGACGGATGGATACCTTGATGTTCACAGAGAGCAAGGAACTCCCGTTGGGTTTTGTCAGATGTGATCTCCACATCATCGAAGTATTTCAATAGGCCGCTTCGCTTCAGTTTATTCTCCTGATCCTGCAATTCGCCCTTGGTGAAACAGACGAGTTTAGTTGAGAGCGTAGAGTTGAGAGTGTAGAGTTTGCTACCGCTTTCCTGTGATTCATCGACCCTTGTTCGAAGCACTTTGAGAGTTGATTCTACTCCTGGGAGAGGGGTAGCGGGGAGATGGAGAAGACGCTTGCAGTCTTTGAGAAGGTCGGAGAGTGCAGTGATGGAGAGGTCGTTGCCGGCAACACGCATGGCAGTCTCGAGGATACTGATGGTAAAGGCCTTACAGCCATAGCCGAGGTCTTCCATATTACCGGATTCGGTGATGAAGAGTTCCTGTTTTGGATCTTCGCAGTAGGGACGAATCAGACTGTAGAGGTGTTTCTCCACCTCCTCGAAGTAGCCCTGACAGTCCCACAAGGTGTCATCCGCATCGAACGCTATAACTTTGATTGGCAGTCTGGACATATTCCTTTAATCATCAGGTTGGCGGATTTTTTTTCGTAGCCCTTGGGCAATCGTACTTCAGGTATTTCAGCATAGTCAAGGCAGGTTGTACGTTGACATTTCTCACAGTAGAAATGCGGATGGAGATCCTCGTCATGGTCATGATTATGACTGTGACACAGTTCATAGCGTACACCCTCACTGCCCCCCTCGATGACATGCACGAGGCGATGCTCTTTGAATAAAGTCAGCGCACGGAAGATATTCGACTTGTCGATGCTCAAAATCTTATACTCCAGCTCCGACAGCGAAACAGGACGCAGGGCCTTCACCAGTTCCTTCAGCACGACAATACGGTTAGCCGTCGGTTTTATGCCGTGCTCCTCTAACAGTTGTGTACAATTAGCTTCGTTCATTGCGTGCAAAGGTACGTAAAAAAATGCAGAATACACCAAGAAACACAGAAAAATCTATAAATTCGGTGTAATCTGCGGTGGATTCCCTTCTTGTTCTGCCAGTCATTTGTAATTTTAACACTCGGGCATAACATGCTGATTCTTAAGGAGATAAGCCATGTATGTTACAAAAGAAAAAGTATTTGATACACACGCGTGAAGATATTTATATAAAAAACTTGTTGTTTTTAAATAATTTGTATTAATTTTGCACCCGAATGCTGAAATAACAACTTATTATTAAATATTAACTGAATCCCAAATGACAAAAAAACTGAAAGAGATGATTCATCTTGCGAACTGCAAGATAGTTTCAAAGACATCGGTTCTAGCTGTGCTAATGATGGTTTTCACGATACCAGCATTTGCCCAGGGACTAGTCAAGGGTAACGTCATTGACAGCAGCGGCGAAGCGGTTATCGGTGCAAGTGTTGTTCAGAAGGACAACCGTAAGAATGCGACCATTACCGACATCGACGGAAACTTCTCGCTGAAATTGCCTTCAGGTAAGGCCACACTGGTTGTGTCTTACATCGGCATGAAAGAGAAGGAAATCAAAGTCACAGCAGAACAATTCGTGAAGGTGACTTTGGAAGATGATGATACTCAGCTTGAAGAAGTGGTGGTTGTTGGATATGGCCAGCAGAAGAAAGCCTCTGTTGTAGGCGCCATCACACAGACAACAGGTGAAGTTCTTGAACGAGCTGCAGGTATTGGTAGCGTCAGTGCCGCCCTTACAGGTAACCTCCCCGGTATTGCAACAATTGCTTCTACCGGTCAGCCCGGTGAAGAAGACCCGCGTATCTATATTCGTGGTGCAGCCGCCTGGAACCAGGATGCCCAACCTCTGATCCTCGTGGATGGTGTGAAGCGTGAGATCAAGTCCGTTGATGTTACCTCTGTAGCAACAGTCTCCGTGTTGAAGGATGCTTCTGCTACTGCCGTTTATGGTGTGGAGGGTGCTAACGGTGTTATTCTGATTACCACCAAGCGTGGTGTAGAAGGTAAGGCAAGAATCGACGTTGGTTTCAACGCGACGTTGAAGGCTGTATCAAAACTCCCGCGTAAATATGACGCTTACGACGGCTATATGTGGCGTAACCAGGCTATTGAGCATGAGCTCGCCATTGGCGGTGACGCTTCTTGGGCGTTCTATCGTCCACAGACATTTATCAACAACTTCCGCAATCAGGACCATACCGTCAAGCCAAACTATTCTGCTGACGGTACGTACCTCGGCGAATACAGTCAGGCTGAGCGCTATGCCAACACAGACTGGCAGGATGAGATGTTTAAGTCTACCACCTTATCATATAATACAAACCTCAACATCTCCGGTGGTACCAAGTTCGTGAAGTACTTTGTTGCTTTCGACTTCCAGAACGAAGGTGATATGACGAAGATCTGGGATAACCGTCAGGGTTATGAAGGTGGTTACTCCTATAATCGTTTGAATGTACGTTCAAACCTGGACTTCCAGATTACAAAGACCACACAGTTCAAGGTCAACCTCGCAGGTTCTAATGCGCAGAAGAAGACTCCGCGTTACTATTATGGTAATGATGGAGAATGGTTCCAGCAGCAGAAATGGGCTGGTGCCTATCGTATGGCGCCGAACCTCTTCCCGGTACAGTTCTCCGACGGTTCTTGGGGTTATTATCCGTTGACGTCGAACATTGAGAACTCTCCTCAGAGTGTGGCAACATCTGGTTATGAGTTAAATACCATCACCCGCGTATTCACTGACTTTGCCCTCGAGCAGAACCTCGACTTCATCACAAAGGGTCTTGTGGCTCGTGGTACCATCTCTTGGGACAACCAGTTCAATGAGGGTAGCCGTGGTATTTCTGACTTGCACACGGTGAAGAGAGCCTACATGCTCCCCGAGGTTGGACAGATGCTTTGGGAGAATGAAATTGATGCCAAGACAGGCTTTGATTTCTATGAGAGCCGCGACTGGACGACTCAGGCAGGTAACGTGAGCTACACCAGCCGTGCGACGGAAATGTCACTCCAGCTCTTCTGGGGTCGTCAGCTCGGTCAGCACAACGTCACCGTGATGGGTAACTGGAAGCGTCGTATCAATGCCGGTAATGCCGAACTTGAGTGGCGCCGTGAGGACTGGGTCTTCCGTACCACCTACGATTTCAAGAGCCGCTATTTCGCTGAGTTCAACGGTGCTTACAACGGTTCACAGAAGTTCTCTCCAGACAACCGCTTCGCTTTCTTCTGTTCAGGAGCTGCCGGTTGGATGCTCTCAGAAGAGAAGTTCATGAAACCGCTGAAAGATAAGGGTATCATTGATATGTTCAAGATCCGTGGTTCTATTGGTGAGATCGGTGATGATAACGCCGGCGCACGTTTCGCCTACATGACAGGTTGGGAAGTGACGAACAATGGTAACGGATTCAATATGTCTATTGACGGTTCGGCCAGCCCGTTCGTCGGCTATAAGGAGGCAACCATCGCTATGCCTGACCTCCGTTGGGCTACGGTGCTGAAGAAAAACCTCGGTTTCGACTATGCTTTCCTCCACGGTATGTTCGCCGGTAGCTTCGACTGGTTCCGCGATGATCGTTATGACATCTTCATCTCAGGTGCCAACCGTTCAGTGCCTTCATACTTCGGAGCAGCAACAACGCCTGATATCAACAAGGGTAAGATGAAGAACTACGGTTTCGAAATTGAAGTGCGTTTCAATAAGGTCCTGAAGAACGGTATGCGTTTCTGGACCAATGCCAACTACACCTACGCGCATAATGTGATTAAGGTGAAGGATGACCCCGCATTGATTCCAGCCTACCGCAAGGCTGAGGGCTATTCTCAGGGCCAGTACTGGTCATTCATCGACAACGGCTTCATTGGCTCTTATGATGAATTATATAGTACACCCGCGCGCGAGAAGGATGACAGCCAGGTGCTCATCGGCGATCACTACATCGTTGACTTCAATGGTGACGGTATCGTTGACGAGACCAATGACCAGGCGCCTTATGGTTACACAGGTACTCCTGAGCACACTTACAACGCTACCATCGGTTGGGAGTGGAAAGGCTGGAGCTGTTTTGCTCAGCTCTACGGTGCAACAGGTGTTACGCGTGACGTCACGCTGACTTCTTTCCCGGAGAAGCTTCTCACAGTATATGATACCGGTCAGTGGTGGAATCCTGTAGACCAGAACGGTGAAGTGGTTGTGCCACGTTTTACCACCCAGGTTTCCTACAACGACGGTACCCAGTTCCTCTTCGACGGTTCATACTTCCGTCTGAAGAACGTGGAAATTGCCTATACATGGACGAAGGGTTGGATCAAGAAACTTGGTTTCACCAGTCTGAAGATTTACCTCAACGGTAACAACCTCTTCCTGATTACAAAGATGCCTGACGACCGTGAGAGTAACTACGGATTCAGTGGTGGCGGCGGTGCTTATCCTACGGTTAGACGTTATAACTTCGGTATTAAGCTTAACATTTAGACATTTAGACAGATATGAAGTATTATAATAACATCAAATCCCTTTTGTGCGGTTCACTGCTGCTTTTGGCTGTCGGTGCTTCCCTCACGTCTTGCACCGACTGGCTCGACAAGGACCCGGAGTCTATCGTGGCAGAGGATGAGGCTTTCAAGAACTTCCGCAATTTCCAGGGATATATTGAGGAAATCTATAGCCTGATTCCTGATAAGGAGAAGGTTAACTATTGTACCGCATGGAACTTAGGTGACGATGCTGTTCACAACCCTGACGGCTATGCACACATGGATCACCAGGTGGATCTGGGTAACTACCGTAACTGGTACACCAACAGCCAATGCTGGCTGAACGGTGACAGAAGTTCACTCTGGAGAAACTCCTGGTACTGCATCCGTAAGTGTAACATGGGTATCGCGAACATCAAGTCGCTCATTGGAACCGACGAGGAGCGCGACCTCTTGCTCGGACAGATGTATTTCTTCCGGGCTTGGTGGCACTTCGAACTGATGTGCTACTTCGGCGGCCTGCCATATATTGACGAGGCTTTCGAGGCTGATGCCATTCCCGAGCTTCCCCGTCTTTCTTTCCAGGAGTGTGCCGACCGTTGTGCTGCCGACTTCGAGAAGGCCTACGACCTCCTGCCTTTGGACTGGGACGAGACGCTGGCCGGTCAGCAGACTTCAGGCAAGAACGACTTGCGTGTCAACAAGTTCATGGCGCTCTGCTACCTGGGCAAGTGCTACCTCTGGGCAGGCTCTCCGCTGATGAAGGAATTTGAGAAGACCAAGAACGGTGGTGTTGCGCAGCTCTTGGGTGCCAGTTCCAACGGCAAGACCTACGACTATGACGTGAAATACTGTCAGAAGGCTGCCGAGACACTCGGTAAGGCCCTTGATATGGTTAACAAAGGACAGGTGAAATACAAACTGGCTGAGTTCCGCTATTCCGACCTCTATAATCATGAGAAGGACGAAAATGCAGAGTCTTGCTTCTCTGAAATCTTCTACACCGTGAAGCAGAGTTGGAATATGCCTGGCTCTACGGAGGCCATCTTCCGCGGTGTTTATCCCGGACAAAACTCTGCCAACTGGAACTGCGCCAAGATCTTTGGTCCTAAGGTTGCTGGTCTTGTGGCTCATGATAACATCATCCACCATCCTACAGCCAATCTCATCGACCAGTACGGTATGGCCAACGGCCAGCCCATCTATCTTGTAAAGAATGGTGAATACGTGATCAATGAAAAGTCTGGTTGGGACCCCGAGCATCCTTACAAGGACCGCGACCCGCGATTCTATCATGACATCGTCTTCGACGGCTTCCATTATGTGCTCAGCACGGATGCCTTGGACGGCGAGCAGAAGAAACTCGAATATTGTGACCTCTTCACTGGTGGTGCCATGCGTGACATCGACCACGCCAGCAGCACAGGCTATTTCATCCAGAAGCTGATTCCTCACCAGTGTAACGAGGGTGACAAATGGTACGATTGGGACTATTCCTTCCAAAGCTACATTCCTTATATGCGTCTGGCTGACGTCTATCTGATGTATGCAGAGGCCCAGGCTGTCGTTGTAAGTAATGCAAAAGAGCTGAAGGAAAGGCCCTCCTATTGCACAACGCTGTCGGCTGTTGATGCCATCAATGCACTCCGCGACCGTGTGAACTCTGACGACTATCCTATGGAACATGTACAGGCCAACCTCATGGATACCAAGGAGCACTTCATTGATGAGGTACGCCGTGAGCGTGCCGTAGAGCTCTCCTTCGAAGGTTTCCGCTGGTGCGACCTTCAGCGCTGGCT
>Ga0247611_10008361_pt1 | contig 12768 bp, 15 predicted proteins | sample 177DNAGHGhighgp2_FD_192422 | JGI IMG/M metagenome (GOLD analysis project Ga0247611, IMG submission 192422) | Sheep rumen microbial communities from Palmerston North, Manawatu-Wanganui, New Zealand - 1770 DNA GHGhigh gp2 | ecosystem: Host-associated > Mammals > Digestive system > Stomach > Rumen... | reverse complement strand
AAAATAAAACACTAATACATAATGTTATGTCCTCCTTTTGTGCTTTTTGGGAAACAGTTTGTCATAGTTCTCGTAGGAGTAAACGGAAAAAATATTTTAATACACTTTTTAAAGACTAGGTTTTTAACCTGGTCTTTTTCTATATATATTAATATTTTTTTCTTTTTCGTTGACTCCTACCCTAAACTTTAAATCACAAAAACATCTACCCAAACTATGACTTTTTGTTTCCTTGCCAAAAAGCCCACAAGGAGGTGATTTATTTTTTTTAACGCTTTTTGGTGCGTGAATTTATATAAAAGGAGAAATAAAATGAGCAATATTAGTATGGTTATAGGTTCTTGGGGTTCTTATAACGAATGTAATGAAAGATCTTTAGGAAGCACTTGGCTAGACTTATCGGATTTTTCAAGTTATGAAGAAATTGAAGAAGAACTTAAAAAACAAGGTTTTGAACTTGACGGAATTGATGAAGAACTATTTATACAAGACATTGAAGGCTTGCCAACAGATTGTTGCAACTGGGACTTCACTCACCCAAAAGAACTATTTGAACTTTTGCAAGAAGCTGATGTTATAGATAACGACTATAACTATGAAACATTGCAAGCATTTTTAGAAATTAGGTCTTTTGATGAATTTAGAGGCTTAGTTAGCTCTCACGGTTCAAACTGGAATGCAGATATTCATATCTACAAAGGTTATGATTGGGATGACTATGGAAGAATGTTTTGTGATGAAAGTTGTTTAGAAATACCAAACCAACTTGAAAACTTTATTGATTATGAAGCTTATGGAAAATACATAGGCAGTTGTTATGCAGAAGAATATAGCAACGGAATTATAGAAATTTATTAAGGAGAAAAGAAATGAACACAACATTAGAAGAAAGAAAAGAAAAAGCAATTAAGCTTTTAAAACAATTAGATATTTACAAACCTTATATAGAAGGTTTTGAGAAAGAAAATGACACTTGCTTTTATGAGCAATTTGGTGGATTTTGGACTTATCAAGACGAAGAACTATTAGAAAAGCAAAAGCAAATAGAAGAAACTTATAATTGCACTGTTTATGCAATAACACATGAATTCACCGAATTTGGTGAATGTTATAATTTTTTAATTGTAACAGATTATCCAGAAGAATGGGATACTCTACTTGAACAACAAAACAAATCAAACTTTTATGCTTTTGCATATGTCTGGAACAAAACTTGTGATGACTGCAGCGAATTTGGAACTATTGGAATTCAAAGTTTTGGTGGTGGAATAAGGAGGATTACATAATGAGAATACAGGAATTACAAAAATATCTACACTATGAGTTTTCATCGGGAACAATAACCGGTGAAGATTACAAAACATTTGAAAGAAAATATATTAGTTATTTAAAAGGAATATGCAAACAAAATAATTGGGAATTTATTAGAGCAAATAAGAACCATTATTGCTTTTCGGCATTCCTAAAAGCAAATGGGAAATACATTTATCTATCAATAGATGATGTAAGATTTTGGACTAACAACTGGTATAAACAAATATTAATTAGGCTAGCCCAAAACGACAGAGATTACACTGGTGGAAGAAACTGCTACACCAATCTTGAAAGTTTAGAAACAAACATTTTAAAACTAACACAATAAGGAGAAAACTATGAATTATAAACTATGCTATAAAAAGCCAAGTGCAAACAGACTACATACATTTTTGATTACAAACAGCAAATGTTCTGCCCTATATCAAAAACAATACTTTGAAGGCAGAACAATATATAATAGAAAAACAAAAAGAATTGTTAGAAATCCAAAATTTAAAGTCCTACAACTCAGGAAAACAGCTGAAAAAAGATTATTAAGAAGATGTCCATTTTAAGCAAAAACCAACTAAAAGTTGGTTTTTTTATTTGTTATCAATAATAACAAAACAATCTAAATTAACCATAATTTTTGTTTAATTTTATTATACATAAACTATATACAAAATATAAAAAGTATGTTATAATACAAATGTTTACAAAGGAGGACATTATGGCAATTCCAATAGATATTTTAATTAAATGGGCAAATCCAGGAAAAAGTGACAATTCAAAAATAACATATGATAAATTAAAAAATATTATTGAATCTAAAATAGATGGAAATTATGAAATATTTCTACAAGGCTCATATCATAACACCACTCATGTAAAAGAAAATAGTGATATAGATATTGTTGTTTTAAATAAAAATATTGTTGTTCATGGAACTTATAATGGAATACAAGGAAATTTGGATAGTTTAAAAAATTATAAAGCCACTTTATTTTCCCAAATTCAAAGAAGTCAAAATTTTTATTTTAACCTTGGAAATAAAACAATAAAATATTCGGGAAACCTCAATTATGTTCCAGCAGATATTGTTCCTTGTGGTTGCTATAAAGGAGCAACAATTGGTTCTGAATGGGGTACCATTCTTTATGATAGTCACTCACATAAATATTTTATCAATTATCCAAAACAACATTATGATAATGGTGTATTAAAAAGCCAACAAACTAATCAAAATTTCAAAAAAACAGTTCGAATGTTTAAGAACGCAAGAAATACAGCTGTTAAAAAAGGATTATTAAAAACAGAAGATATAGCTCCATCATATTTTTTGGAATGTTTAATTTACAATGTTCCAAATGATTGCTTTATTGGAAACGAATCTCAAATTTTCTTTCATACACTTGATTGGTTAAACAAAAATACAGTGATGTTGAAAAATATGAAATGTCAAAATCAAATACAAAAGCTGTTTGGTTATGAAGAGTCAAACATAACTTATAACAAATGGAATGTTTCTGATGCTATAACATATATTAACGCAATAATAAAATTATGGAATAATTGGGGTAAAATATGAAATATTCAGTTACAAATGATAAACGAAACAGCATAGAATGCTTTTTGTATTTAATTGCGTGTTTAATATGCGCATCATTGGAAATTTTCGTTTTTAGTAAAATAACATTTAAAAATCAAACTATAAATGTTTTATGGATTATATTTCAATGTGCATTAACAATTAGCCCATTTTTTATAGTCTGGTTAATAAAAATATTATGCAAAAACTTTTTATTAAAAATTTGCTGCATACAAAATTTATCTGGGACTTATAATGTCGAAATTCAAAGCAATTACAAAAAAGGCACAATCTCTCACGCACAAATAATAATTAAACAATCTTTTGACGAAATAAATATAAGTTTCATAGCAGATAATAGCAAATCTTATTTAATCAATGTTGGATTAGATAATAAACAAATATATAATGTGCTACACTATTCATACACAAATGATGGTAACGGAATAGATAAACACAACAACAAACACATTGGCACAGCTATTTTAACCTTTATTGATAATAAAATTGATGGTTATTATTACAACAATGGGAAAGATAGACAAACGTATGGCACAATTAAGTCAATAAATAAAGATTAATTAACACCACATCAGTTAATTTCATATACAACAAAATTAAACAAGCATCCAGGCTTATTTTCTATAATCACTTCCTCCTTACCTTTTTGTCTTGGTTGTATATAGTTATTTGTCTTATTTTGCAAAGGCACTCATTAAAAACAATAAAATAAAACCTTAAATTCGTGTCCAAAGGCAAACCTTTGCAAAAAATCCAGCATAACTATTGTGTTTTTGCTGCCAAAAAGGCAAGGAGGATTTTATTTATGAAAACAGTTGCTTACTCAATAACTAAATCAAAGACAAAAGAAAAACAAAAAGGTATTGGATATATTGCAGAAGATACTTTATTTATATCTTCAATAAGTTCAAAAACTGGAAACTCATTTATCAAAGCTTTTGAAGAAATAAGCAAATACTGCTTCAAAAAAGAAGATGATTCATACTCAGGTAGTTATGAATATTGGGCTGAATTAGAACTAAAAGATGATAAAGATAGAATAACAACAAAAGAGATACCAATACACTACTACATCTGGTTTAAAGAAATAGACTAAAAACATAAAAGGCCAACTACAGTTGGTCTTTTTTTATGCTAAGGATTAATAATCACAACTTTTAGCCCTCTTTTTTTTGCATAATTAATCGTCAACCATGTTCCACCAGGTAAACCATTATAAAGAGCAATCATTAAAGAAGAATTATCAACCATATATCTATTTCTTTCAATCATACACTCTCTGCCATTATATTCATCAAAAATACAACGAATAGAATCTAATTTACTCAAACAAGCAATATATCTTTCTTGCTGTTCTTTTGGCCACAAAGCATCTTGATTCTTGCACGGAATAGCACCAATGATCTTAATATCATTATATTTCTCTTTCATTTCAATTAAGATCTCTACACATATTAAATCAAATCCCAACGCCATACCAGAATAAAATGTATTATAACCACAAAGAATAGCTTTTTCAATCTCCTCCCTTAATTTTTTCTTCATTATAATACATCTTTCATCATTTTCATTAAACTTCCATGGCAATTTTTGACTTCTATGCCCTGTAAAACAACAACTTTTTAACGATACATTCACAACTCAGATTATAGCATTGATAGTAAAAGTTGTCAACACATTCACAACTTGTGCATACATTCACAACCTTAATTATCTCCAACTGGTAAAATTATTGTGAATACATTGTTAAGTATTAGGAGATAATAAGATTATGAAATTAAGTGAAGCTGTTGCTAAAAGAATTATGGAATATTGTGAAGAAAGAAAAATAACACCAAACAAGCTCTGCACTATGTCTGGCGTTATTCAATCTACTGTAAATAGTATATTTTCAGGAAGAAGTTCAAATCCAAAACTTGGAACTATTGAGTGTCTTTGTGAAGGCTTAGGAATAACCCTCAAAGACTTTTTTGATAGTCCATTATTTGATAATATTGAAAATTAGGAATCTTTAAAACAGGGAGTTACTATGACAAAAACACAACTTGCAAATGGTGATTATATAGATTTTCCCACTTATCACCATCAAAAAAAACCAACAAAAAATAAAAGTATATGGACAATTGCTAACGCTAAAGAAGAAGAAATATGTTTAGCAAATGAAATAATCGATAAAGATTATAAAACCACTAAACAAAGTAAAATCATTGGATTTAATGTAAAAAGACAAAAAAATAAATTAGTAATTTTGGGAGAAGACATTTACAAAAAAGATTTAAAATTATCAAGATTTGAACAAAACAATCAAATTTGGCATGGTTATCCGGTAAATCATATGGCAAGAAATTCGGATAAACCAGATAATATAATTCTTGATAAATTATATACAAATAATAAAATAAATATTATAGAAAGAAAAAGGATACTACAAGGTAAACCATTATGATTATTGAACCAAAGCAAATTACAATAAAAGGAAAATTTTGGGATGTCTTTTTATATAAAAATTTTTTGTATCTATTCTTATACGAGAGCAAAGAAATCAAAATAATTGAATGGGATAAGTTCATAATGTCATGTGTAAAAAACAAAAAAGCCAAATTAGCATACCAATGTTCCTTCTTTAATGCTGATTATTTATATAAATTAGTGGATAATAAAATTTTTGAAGATAACGATTTTAAAAATCTTTTATTAAAAAAATTTAAATTAATGCAATATGTTGAAGTTGATTTAAACAATCAAATATTTAATGGAATTATGCACGGAAATAAAAAAACGATTTTTCCATTTTATTTTTCTGACATAGATATTTATAACAAAGTCATGTATATTAGTGGAGATTCTGGAGTTTACAAAGCAAAAATACAAAATAAAAAATATAAACAAAAGTCTTATCTAACATTCGAAAACATAGAAGAAACCAACAAATTAAATGTATGTTCAATGAAAGTACTTCGTAATAAAATAATAATGTCCACACAAGATGATGGTTTGTATGAATACGATAATTATATAGCAGAACATGATTTGGATTATCCAAGTCCATTAGTTCAGTTATGCAAAAAACATTCATCATTTGTCAACTTTAATTATAGTAGCATACTATCATCTTCTTACATTGACAAAAGCATTTTTTTACAAAGAGATTATAGAAAAATTGAAAATGAGAAAAAATTAGAAATGTATGAGAAAAATAAATTCAACATTTCAGATATTTTTAATGATAAAGAAAATAAAGGATTTTATTTCTCCTATAATAACAAAATATATCAAATACTGAAAGACACTATAAGTTATTGCCTGTTTAATCAAAGTGAAAATACGACAGAAAAAGTGTTTTACAGTATAAAAAAAGTATACCAATCAAAAGGACTAGAAAAATCAAAAATTATCAATGCCTCAGTGGAAACTTTTGGTGTTGTAATTCAGTTTAATAATAAAATAATTGTTTTACTAAGTGATGGAAGCCTTAAAGAATATTCTGAAAATAAAGACAATAAAATTGTATCCTACAGAACATACCCTAAATCAAATTGCTATACAAATCAGTTACATATTATTTATGAAAATAAGTTGGATATTATCTCATTTAATCATGATTATTTTGTAAATAATAATGAAAAAGACTTTGGAATAAAATATAAATATCAAAAAGATGAAAAATGACACTAACCCAGTTATTCACTATGTCCGTCATTATAAAAGCCTAGTTAAATTAGGCTTTTTCCTTAATATTAAATTGAATTTGCATCATACCAAGTATATTTAAAAGTTTCTCAATATCTTTAAATAATTGATTTTTTATCTCCAAAAGTGTTTCAACATCTTTATTAGTTGAATATAAACTAACGTCTTCCATAAATGAATAAAAATAATTTAAAAGCTTCAATTCATCATCATTAAAAATTTCATCTGATTTATATACATAACTATTTGAAAGAATTTCTTTTATATTATTTTGTATTTTTTGATAGTATGGTAAAGATATTAAACATAAATAATTATCTTTAGCTTTTAATTTTTGGAAGGATTTTTCATCAATAACTATTTTATTAAACATTGTTTTTATTATATCAGTTAATATTCCATTCGAATAAGAACAAACCTTACTTACAACTTCTGACGCACTTAATTGTAATTGATGCCATTTTGCATTTTTATTTTCCATATTATAAAAATAAGATAAATTCTTTATTTCCATAAATAAAAGACTAGCAATATTTTCTTTCAAAGAATATAAGACAAAATCTCGCTGACATTTCCTTTTATTCCTTTCACGAAAATCACTTAGAATTTCAATTAACAAAGTAACAAATGCCGACCCAAATATTCCAGAACCAACACCAAATAAAATATCTAAATTATAAACACTTCGTGAAAATAGTATTGTAAGTAACAATCCAACAATGATAGCTAATGAAATATACAAATATTTAGATTTAATTATTCTTTTAAACAATTTCATATTATACCTCATAATTAGTGTAACAATGATAGCCAAAACCAGCAAAGAAGGAACTAAAATTTTGAACCACAATGGCCAAGAAGCTAACCAATGTGTAAATGCTATAAAACCATTATAAACAGCCAATCCAACCAGTAATAAAATGATTGAAACAAAAATAAAAGCTTCTTTTCCTGCATTTTTGCCATGAATTAAATGCAAAGAATATAATATTCCAACTATCGCATATGCAGCGGTCCCAATAGCCGCCAGCACAATATTTACTATATAATTATCTATAAATCCAACACCAGTTATAACTAATGAAGAAAACAAAGCAACAAGAATAACTTTATACCCATTTAGATTATTTTTCATTTTTATATATTCCTTCTATAAAAATTTTACAATGTTTAAAGCTGATAATCTATATCTCAAAGCAGTTTCTGAAACACCATATCTTTTAGTCAATTCGCTATTGATAATTGCCCAAGTTTTATAATTTCTTCCACTTATAACTATTGGAGTATTAGAAGAAATTTTATTAATTCTATATAAAATACTTTTAACAGCGCTAGTTATTTTATCTTCTGGCATAAGTAAGCAAGTTGCAAAATAATCTGCTTCATACTCTATAGGTTCCTTATTAGAACATTCTTCGTTTATAGTAGTATCAACAAGCATATTTGATTTTAATTGATGACCTAAAAAGTAATGTCCAAGTTCGTGTGCTATTGTAAAATTTTTTCTACCAACATTATCTATATTTGAATTTATCATAATATATTTTTGTTCATTTGGCGCCTTTGTAAATACTCCAGCAAAATTACTTTCATCAGCATCAATTTCTTTATATTTGATATTTTCACTTTGAAAAATTTTATCAAATTGTTTATATGCGCCACCTCTTGAAACATACTTATCCAAAACTTGATTTGCTATGGCTTCTATATTACTTTTTGTCATCTTCTTCCATCGCATCAAATATTTTCTTTAATATCTCATCATCAACATCACCACGAGCAGCATAACCTTGTACTTGTTTCCATTTTGTAAATCTTTCTACATAAGTTAAAACAACAGCTTGTTGAACTTGATTTTCAAGTTCTTCCTTTTCATCTTTAAAAGTTACTTGACCATTCATAAGAAGTGGTAACAAGAAATCACGAAGCGAAATTAATTCTTGATTTTCATTAAAAATTTCTATTAGTTTTTTCCTAGTAGGAATAATTAAATCATTAAATTTTAAAACAACTGATTTCTTAGGAACTATCATTGTCATTTTCTCTAAATTTGCTCTAGTTATTTGTGGCTGTGCGGAACCAGTAATAAAAGATTTTATTCCTAAAACATACAAACTATAATATAGATATTCTTTAAAGGTCGCATCATTTGGTGAAACAACCATAGCGTTGCCCGTAATCCAACTTTTTGGTGTAGTCATTAAAAATTCTCCACACCCAGCACCACGACAACAAATTGCAATCTCATTTTCTTCATGATTATACTTATCATATTTCCCAATAATGCCATTTGCTCCGTAAACATTGTATGGAGCATTTTCTATCAATGCATCTCCACTTATAGTTTGTGGTTGATACAGATTAGCATTACTACCAATTGATTTAACTTCCCAGCCTTCTGGGATTTCCTTTTTAAGTTGTTCATTATAGACCATTTTGCCGCCAGAAGATTTGTATGGCTTGCCTTCAGCATTTGGAAATTCAAATTGTAAAAACCAATAATCATATATTGTTTTTGCCATTGATTCAAATTCAGAATTTGTATCAATATTATTAATAATTTTGTCATCAATATTTTTTAATACATTTGCAATTTTCCTTTGAACACCCAAAGTCGGCAAATCAATTTCAAACTCTGATATATTAGACTGTGTAAAAGCGGGTATATTTGAACCATGAGTATTATTTTGAGCAAACTTTTGAAATTGGTTTGATCTTAATATTTGAAAAAGAAAGTTAGTATCAAGAATTTCTGGTGCTTCATTTCTAATTAAAAACAAATGACTATTTAATGTCGCAGGCTTATCCAACTTATCGATAATGCCAATTTTCCCAATAGTCCCATCTTTTGTAACAATAATATCCCCAACTTTAAGTTGAATCTTTTCATCCATGTCATATCTTTCTTTTGAAACATAATAACAATTCGAAAAATTAATTCTATGTGTATCGGTAATATCAACTCCAGTGATCAGATAATAATCACCAGTTTTTAAATATTCATCTTTACTTAGGGCTTGCCAACCAATTCTTCCTTTTATATATAATATATCACCAAATCGAACTTTACTCATACTTTAACCCCTTAAGATTGTTTTTAATCTCATCTTCAAGAGATTTGCTTTCAGAAAATAATTTATTGAGATTATTAGCATAAGTTTGCATCTTTTCATTAAATTGTTCTTGTGTAAGTTCAATATACTCAATCTTAACATCAAAATATTGACCGGCAGAGAAGGAATAGTTCTTTTCTTGGATTTGAGCATAAGAAACAGAAACACTAAAATCTTCTTCAACAATATGGTCAACAAAAGTATTTACAATTTTATCAAGTTCTTCCTGACTTAAAACAGTTTTTTGATTTTTGCCAACCTTTATTTTTTCACCAAGTTTTGAAGCATCAACAAGTAAAACCTCACCATCTTTATTTGTTTTATCTATAAATAATACAGACACATTTGTCCCAGTATTCGCAAAAATATTTGAGGGCATAGAAACAACACCACGCAGCCAGTGATTATCGACAATATTTTCACGAATTTTCTTTTCAATTCCTGCTTGAGCGGTCAAGAAACCAGTTGGAACAACAATCGCTGCCTTGCCACCATCCTTAAGAGAATATAGAATGTGTTGAATAAAGCATAAATAAATTGCCATTTTTTTTCTATCTTTATTTGGAATCTTAGGAACTCCAGCAAAAAATCTTGTTGTATTCTTCCAATTTGTTTCAATATCATTTCTTGTTGAGGAAAAATCTGTTTTAAATGGAGGGTTTGAAGTAATAAAGTCAAATTGTTTTAGTCCAGAACTGTCATCTCCTGCAACTTTGAAATGAGATGGATTCATTAAAGTATCGCCTTCAATAATATTTTTAAGCGATTCTTTAAGACCATTCAAAAGCATATTGATTCTTAAAAATCTTGATGACTTTTGAGAAATATCTTGCGTATAAACTCTTGCTTTATTCCCAAATTTTCCATTTCCAAGTTCATTTGCAAGATGTAAAACAAGAGAACCTGAACCTGCACTTGGGTCGTAAACTTCATATATTTTATCTTCAACTGATGCCATGTGAACAAGAATTTTACCAATAGCACTTGATAATGCTTGTGGTGTAAAATATTCAGCATAAGTTCCACTTGCAACATTATAGTTTTGAATTAAGTATTCAAAAATTGTACTAAAGAAATCATAATTGCCTTCAACTGTTTCTCCAAAGTCAAATCTATCTGTTGTTATATATGAAAAAATATTCTTAGCAAACGAATTTCTTTTTTGTTCTGGCAAATAATCACTGATTATCGTTGTAAACAATGGTTTATATTCACCCTCTGCTGTTTCAATACTAAAATCCTCATTTTGTGGATAATTAGAAATTCTAACCAATGCATTTTCAAACATTTTATAAAAATCTTCTTTACCTAAGAATCCGACCAAATATTCAATAGTATCTTCATAAGCAAAAGCAACATCTTGTGAATATTCATCATAAAAAGCATCTAATAAATCATTTTTATTCTTCTTAACATCTTCAACAGATACTTCCATTTCATTTGCAAATTTCTTTAAGTTTGCAACAAATTTATCATTTAAAAACTTATACAAGAAAACAGAAGTAACAATGATTTCTTCTGAAGCAGTAGTTGACAATCCATTTGTCTGACAAAGCCCCTGTAAATCATCAATAATACTTTTAATATTTTTTTCTAACTCCACATAATTTGGCATTTTCTTTCTCCTAAATACTTTCTTTATATAAAAGCAAATTTGTATATAAAATCTCTAATAAATCATCATAGCAATTTTTTACTTTGCTATATAAACCATCTTTTACTAATTGTTTTGTAATTTTGGCTTTTGTGGAATCCACAAAACCCTTTTTACCTTGAACAATCAATGCATCATCATAAATTGTGTCTTTTATGCTATTGTAAGTAATAACCAAGAATTTCTCTAAAATAGAGCGGTCAATATCTGTTTCTATAATACCATCACTAAGTGTTTTAACAAAACCATAACTGCCACCATAAGCTTGAGATAATCTTTCATTTTCGTCATTGATTTTCTTTGCTTCTTCATAAGCAGTTCTTAGTTCTTCTGAAAGTTCTTCAAGGCTGTTATATTCAAACATTTGTAGTCTTTCAAATATTTGTTTTAATAAATCTTCTAATTTTTGAACTTTTATATCTTTCTTATTCTTGTTCTTTTTAATTTCATTCTGAATATCAGTAATAGCGATTTTGACTTTTTCAAATTCTTCATCAGTTAAAGCAAATTTACCTAAATCAAGAATAGTTATTTTGGTTTTAATGAATTCATAAATAACATTTACAACTTCATCATTGTTCATAATGTCAAGAGTATTGATAGTTTGAGTTGTTAAATTGATAAACGAGATTCTGTCATTCACAACTCTAAGATATTTATTTATTCTGTCATTATCAATCAAATCATAATATTCTTCAGCTCTTGAAAGCTTGAATTCTATTGAACATTCTTTTATTGCTGTTAGTAGTTTTCTAATTTTTAATAATGCATCTTTGTTGTAATATCGCATCATTTGAACAAATTGCTCAATATTGTCTTGTGGGATAAATTGTTTTAATTCAACAGAAAGTCTGTCAAATTTTCTTTTTATGTCGTCTTTATCAACTACTAAACCAGATAGTGAAACTTCATCATCACTATCAGCACTCATATCGTCTTCTAGTTCCTTAATATAAGCATTTAATGTATTGTTATATTCTTTCTCAATATCAACAAAATCAACAATATAACCATATTGGTAAACTTTACCTGTTGGGCTTTTATATGGTCTATTAACTCTTGAAATTGTTTGAAGAAGTGATTGAGCGTGTGGACCTCGCAAAAGATACATTTTCTTCAATCTCTTTACATCATAACCAGTTGTAAGCATATAGTGAACAACCAAAATATCAGGAAAACCATTTTCTCTAAAATTAATTTGATTCTGTTCATTAATTTCATTTTGAACAGCATTGTTTTCACTATCTGACATTACAAGACCAGATTTTAAACTACTATGTTTGTTAATCCACTCATTAACAAGTTTAGCTTGTCTATTTGACCTACAAACAATCATTGCCCCACAAGTATTATCCGTATTAATAAGTCTAAATTGTTTAAAATCTTTTTCAATATACTTACTAACA
>Ga0247611_10008360_pt1 | contig 12768 bp, 8 predicted proteins | sample 177DNAGHGhighgp2_FD_192422 | JGI IMG/M metagenome (GOLD analysis project Ga0247611, IMG submission 192422) | Sheep rumen microbial communities from Palmerston North, Manawatu-Wanganui, New Zealand - 1770 DNA GHGhigh gp2 | ecosystem: Host-associated > Mammals > Digestive system > Stomach > Rumen ... | reverse complement strand
ATTGATCTTTAATGGAACCTTTGACACACCATCCTCCTCTCATCACATTCTCAGCATCTCTCTTAGGAACCTGCAGATTTCCTTCCACGCGGACAGAGCCAACCAAAATGTCTTTAGCAGCATTTTCAAAGGTCATGTCTCCACCAACAAGAATTGGCCCACCGAGGTGGAAGTTGTCATTCATTGTGTAGAACCACCCCTTCGTACCATTATAGCCAATGGTATCATCTATAGTGATTCGTTCGCGGGTATTAATATACTCTGTTCCCCAAAGCTTATACTTCATCAGGGAATCCCAGCGAGCCTGATTCACATCATGGGATGTCACGCCGGTAAACTGCAACGGCTCGACTTTAGCCTTAGCGAAAGCGAACGTCGGTATAAGACCAACAAGCAAAACTGCCAAACACTTCAATTTTTTCATTTTCTCCACCATATTGGAAAAATGGATGACTCCAACCCATTTAACACCGGCCTAAAAATACTAAAATATTATTACATTCCAAGGTCCCCAATGGGGAAAACGGGAGCATTTTTCCCATTTTTCCGGTCCGAACCACAACATGTGAGCCCCGTCACGCCTTTTTGTAAAATTTTTGTTTACACGAAACATGCTCCACTGAAATCCCTCCCCAAAAACAAAAAAGAGGCCCCACGGGCCTCTTAAAAGCGCTTTTTTCTCAAATTTACTTCATTTTCGGGCGTTTATAGCCAAAACTCTTCAGCAGGTCTTCTTTTACAGTCCTGGCCGAACCCTTCACATGGTCGCCCTTCTTCGGGACGAATTCGCCCTTCGAGTTCTTATGGAACGGAGGCAGCGAGCAGCGCAACGTAGACTTCAGTTCAACCTCGGTCTTGTAGACATAGGCTCCAGTCGCATACAGGCGGCCCGTTTCCGAGCGGACATTGCCATCGCGGTCGGGTTTCATCTCGAAGTAGAGCGTGAGGAGGCCCGCATCGTTCACATAATCCGGGTCATCCAGGTCCTGCGTGAACGCGTAGTAGTCCACAAACTGCCCAAGGCTCGTGTAAATCCAGATCTTCACCCGCATTCTGGTCTTGAAAAGGTTTGCGCTCGAGATATCGCTACCGACGCTCTCCGCGAACTCGTCGGAGCAGTATTTTTCCACATATTCCTCGACAGAGACCTTCTTGCCGCCCTCGACCTCCTGGAGCACCACAAGGCCATCGGAATTGACAAGGTCGTCAAGAGTCGCAAGTCCACCCACGGCATTCACAGTCGGGACCTTAGTCTCGATTCCGAGCGTGGGCCCCAGGTGACCCGTAAGTCCAGGATACGGCTCGTCACCGCTACCCTTCTTTTTGTCGAATTCACCTCCGACCATCGTCTCGATTTCCTTGTCCGCCTTGGAATTGTAGATGCTCACCGCAAAGGTCTCGCCCTCCTCGGGCTCGTTCTTCGCGTAGTATTCGTCCACCTTGTCACGGGTCACGACCGTCACCGGCTTCTCGACCGCTATATCCACGTCCTTCGCGTTCTTCATGATGACGCGTATCGTATCGCTGGCCTCGTTGCCCGCCTTGTCACGGTAGAAGCGCACAATGACATTGCCACCCTTGTCTAGGCCCTGCGTAACGAGGGTATCCTGCACAATCGCACCGCGGCCATCGCCGATATCCACAGTCCACTTCACCTCCACAAAGTTCGAGTAGAGGATCTCACCTTCCAGCGGAGAGAGGATTTCCACCTTGGGCGGAATCTGGTCAAGCACGATGAACACGGACTGCGTGGCCGAATTGCCATACTTGTTCGTGTAGGTGTAGCTGACTTCGTAACCAAGGTTGCCATCCTCGTTCTTCACGAGATTTCCCTTCTTGTCGACGCCATAGGAAACGGTCATCACGTTTCCCGTTTTGTCGACATAGTCGTAGGTAACCGTAAATGCCACATCGTTTTCGGCGGATTCCTTATCCGAGAATTCAGAGACCTTCGCATAGCCACCGGAAGTCTTCACCAGTTCTCCCGTGACCGCATCGACCTGGTAGGAGATTCGCACGGTATCACCACCCACCTTCGTCTCGTAGGTGACCGTCATGACCTTTACGCCATCCTCGTTCCTGATGATACGGCCGTCCTTGTCGGTGTAGTAGGTAACGGTGAGATCCTGACCATTCACGACCTCGGTATAGCTGACCGCAATCTTGTCGTCGTTGACCGGCGTGTGAACCGTACCGGAAGCCGGATTCTCGTTCAGGGTAAGGCCCGCATCTACGAAGCCCTCGAGCGTCTTGGTAAACGTCTTCGACGGAATGTCCACTGTTTCAAGGTCCACATTCACGACAAACGATTCCTTCGAACCAGAGACAGGGTCCTTCACTGTTACAAGGATATCGTTATTCTTGCTGTTCACGTAGAAGGCGCTGTCACGGGAATCCTGTTCCTCGACAATCGTGAATATATTCGGTTTCTTACCCTCGTCGACAGCCTTCGTCACCGTCACGATGGGGCTCTGCGTGCTCACGAATACGACAAGCGTATCGATGCCGGAACTATCCTTGCCCGGATCCCTATACTCCCTCGTGATGATATTTTTACCCTCTTCGAGTTCAAGGTCGCAATCGGGGCCCATGAGCACACCGTCGGCCTTCCATTCAATGCAGAGGTCTGTCGTATTGATATAGATGGTATCAGGATTCAGCCATACGGAATCACGGGTCTCGGCGCGGGTGATTTCCACCTCGGACTTCTCGATGACGTTACTGACCTTCACGGTCACAAGCGCCGTATCCGCAAGTTCACCATCGGTCACGCGCACCTTGATTACGTACACGGAATCCGTCTCGTAGTCCAGTTCCTTCTTGAGCACCACAGTGCCGTCTTCCTTCACGTCGAACTGTTCGCTCTCTTCCACAAGTTCATACGTCAAGTGACTGTATTCCGGCGTAAGGGAATCCGGATCAGTCGCCTTGATGTGTCCCACATCAGAACCTACCTCGGCATCTTCCTTCACCGTTATGGTCTGGTCCGGAACATTCGGAGCCTCATTCACATCAATGAGCTTTATGGTAATAACCGTATCCGAAGAAAGGTTGTCCAAATCCGTCACGGAAACCTTGATGCTTATGCTCGTCACGGTTTCGTAGTCGAACTTGGAGGAGTCCTTTACCAGAATCCTGCCGTCTTCGGTCACAATCACGTAGCCGCTTTCTTCCACGAGCTTGTAAGTTCTCGGGTCATTTTCGCCATCGGGATCCTTCGAGGTTATCGTTCCGATTTCGGTAGAATCTGCCACATTCTCCTCTATCTCGAATTCGGTATCCGTAATGTGCGGAACTTCCGGCATATTCTTAATATCGATGGTCATGGTTTCGGTAACAGTGAGCGTCGGGTCGTTCTTGTCTGTCACGGCAACCACGATTTCGTATGTCGTGCGCTCGGTCTCGTAGTCGAATTCCTTCTTTGCCGTAATCACGCCATCGGCAGAAACCGCAAAGAACGCCGTATCGCCAGAAACTGCCTTGAATACGTTCTGAGTGAACTTCGGATCATTGTCCATATCGCCCGACTCGATAGTGCCCACGACTGCACCGTTCGACTCGTGTTCATTGAGTTCGAACTTCTGCTCCGCAAGTGTCGGCATTTCGTTCACATCTATAATCCGGATGACTCGCACAATGGAATCTGCACGGTTCGTAGAGTCCCTCACCACTACAGTCACCTCGTGATTCTGCTTCACATTCTCGAAGTCAAGTTTCGAACTGTCCTTCACAGACACGACAACTTTCCATTTGCCAGTCTGCGCATCCTGCTTCACATCGATAGCGAAGAGCGAATCCACGCCAGTACCATTGTTGTCACGGAGTTCCGGGATAAGGCGTCCGACCTCATCGCGGTCTTCGTCCGACACAACGTACTCGAACACGACCGTTCCCGTGGGCACATTCTCTTTGACCCCCACAGTGAGAATACTGTCAGGACCACTGCCGCGATTATCCGTAGTGCAACCCGAGACACACTTCTCCTCGTCCTCGGTATCGTCCTTACCATTATCATCATCGTCGACAATAATCTTCGGATCTTCATCGACATCTTTCAACCTGATGGTCATAACCGACGTATCGGCAAGGCCCTGCGGGTCCTTCACAATAACCTTCACGTAGAACTCGGCAGGCATGGTCTCGTAATCGAGTGTCGCACCAGAAGCCACCTTGACATTACCGCTACCGTCAATCGTGAAGTTGCGCTTCATACCTGCCGTAGAATCTGCAAGAGAGTAGGTCAGTTTTCCAAATGCCTGGTTGAGTACATCGGGGTCGCTAGCAGCCACCTGACCCACAAACGAGCCCGCAGTTGCATTCTCGTTCACCGTGAATACGGTATCTCTAACGTTCGGCTTCTCGTTCACATCAATAACGGTAATCGGGAAGTACCTCGTAATGGGGGCATCACTCCCATTCTGCAACGTCACCTTGATTGTGTCTTTCTGCGTGACCTCGTAGTTCACCGGAGTAAGCAAGGTAAGCACGCCCGTCACGGGGTCCAGCGAGTAACGTCCGGTGTATGCGGAATCCAAGGAAAGCGTCGTAGAATCCGTCTTGTTGACGACCCGGATGGTATCTACGAAACCGGTATAATTTTCCTTTTCGGAATACACCTTCGTCGTGTCAAAGGAAGGCTTTACCTTAGACTCCGCGTCAATGATTTTCACCTTCAGTTCACCAGAGGTCTTGTTGCCCGGAAGGACGGCACCAGACTCGATTTCAATCTTGATGACCAGCCAGTCGTTCAGTTCGGTAAGAGTATCAATCTTGACGTTGATCTCGATATTCCTATCCGCAACAGTACTGCCTTCAGGAATCGTCACCTTCACCGGCGCCGACTCGCCACATACCGGGAAATCCGTCTCTTCGTAGTTGAAGTCCGACAACTCCACTCCGTCCCTCAAGTCGAAGCAATAGGTAAAATGCACGTCCACGTTTGCATTCGTATCAAGACTGATGGGGATAGAAACGGTCGTGTTGTTCTCGCGGAGACCTCCGTCCTCGCCGAGTTCGGGGAACTTGATATCGAGTATAGGCGGGTCAAACGGCACGAACTTGAAGTTTTCGCCCTTGAAATCATCACCAACATATAACTGATTTGCAAGCAACTGACCAGCGAAATCTAGATTACAATTCAAACTAATCTTTCCCGTGGTAATAAAAGTACCTTGTATAGGCACATTATCTGTATTCGAAAATGTAATGTCATTGTTAGAATAGAACATAACATTACCGCGATACTGTTTCTGTGTCTGGATTACTTCATCACCATCATCAGTTCTATAAACCACATTAAACGTTGAATGGTTTCCAATTTTTAAGTCCTCAACGAATATTCGTGTCAGACGACCACCATCCTGCATTCTAATGTAAAGCTTGGCTCCATTCTTACCAGTACCATAGTTCAAATAAATTTTGTGAATATAAATATCATATGTACCTTCACCATCAGGAACATCAATATATGCAACGCTACCAGCCTCGCCATTATTCGCATTTACAATAATATCGTCAATATAACCGTCACTTGGCCAAGTAATTGTCGGTATAGACAAATCAGCAGGCGGGTTAGGTAGTTCAGGGCAAGAATCTGTTACGTTACCATTAGCCCTATCAATACCCCTCTGAACTTCAGAGGAAACACTTGTATTTTCCAAACAGATTGTCCCAGCAAACAAAGAAGCCCCGTTATCATTACCAGCTGTTAATGATGTTGCACGAATCGGGCCAGTCGTCAATTTACATTCATTACCAAGTGAAATTGAGCCACCCGCTAATGTAGGGCCACCCAACGAAATTTGTTCAGCGGAAGTAATGTTATTTGCAGAACCATTCCAACCAGATGCGTCAGGAATAATTACGCGACGCCCCATCTGCAGGTAATCCCTACCGAACAGCTTGTACTTCAGCATATACTCGAACTGAGCCTGCTGGGAATCATGGTCGGCGGCAATGTTTGCAAAAACAAACGGCTCAACCTCGGCAGCAAATACTGCGCCAAGTAGGCCGAGCAGAGCTACGGCTAGGTAAAATCTTTTTATCAACCGTTTCAACATAATAGCCCTCGGTACTAATATACCCAAAAAATCGGCCCAAAAGTAACGATATTTTTACCATTCCCGTGGACATGTAGTCCACATCGCACATTTTTGCCAAATTTGGCGTTTTTCATTAAAAAAAACAGGTATTTTCACGTTTTTTCGTTCCAATTTGGAGTATCCGGGCCTTTAAAAATCACCCATTTCTATCTATATTTGAGGCTCCTAGGCCCTGCGCAATGACTATTTGCGGGCAACTCGCCAGGGCGAAAGCAGCAACGGACTTGTGAATTTTTATGTGCTCAGGTCGCCTAGGATTTCTTTTTTGCCCCCTCCGGGGCTTTTTTATTTGATATGATTCTTTGGACTTTTCGCCATACCAAGCCCTATAACCCCAAGGACGTCTGCTACGGCAGACTCGACTTCGACGTATCCGATACATTCCCCGACGAATCCTCTAGCGCCATAGAAGATTTCCTGAAGGCCGGTCCAAGACCGACCCGCCTGTTTGCAAGCCCGCTACTCCGCTGCATGCGGCTCGCCGAGAAAGTATCCGAAGCCACTAGGCTCGATATCGAGAAAGACGACCGTCTCATGGAAATAAACTTCGGTACCTGGGAAGGCCAGAAACTCACGGCTGTCCCGCGCCCCGAGATGGCCGCATGGAAGGGCGACTGGCGCGGGTTCCGGTTCCCCGAAGGTGAAAGTTTCCACGACGTAGACAAGCGCGTAGAGGCCCTTCTGGACACGCTCGACGACGACGGCGAGTTCCTGTGGGTCACACATGCAGGCGTCATCGCGGCGCTCCAGCACTTTGCCTGCGGGCTACCCGACGAAGTCTTTGTAGAGGGAATGTTCAGCTACACGATGGTGAACCGTTTTGAGTTCAAGCGCAACAGCGAAGGACACTTCCGCGGAAGCTTCACGACGGTGCACGAAGGCATCAAGATGCCCCCGCTAGTGATGGAATGAATAATGTGAAGTGTGAAATGTGTAATGAACAATTCCACATTATTTAAAAGTCTAATGAAAGTAGTGCCTGCGCGCCACCCGTGAGGTTCGGCAGCAGGGCGAAATGCACCGGGTTGTCAAAGTCGCTCAACAGGGCATCGACCGCTGCATCGCCAAGGGAATACAGGTAAATAAGCGCAAGCCCCCAGATATACTGGTTCCTGTTCTTGCGGTAGTACGTAACTCGCTCGGTCACACGTTCAAGTTCCTTGGAATTAGAACCCTCCGCAGCCAGGAAATGCTTGCGGTCGAGGTAATATTCCACCATATTCTGCGAGGTGTGGATACTGGCAGCGGCACCGATAAGCCCCATATAAAGTAATCCCGCCTTGCCGAACTCGCCATTGTACATCTGCCCAAACCCCGGGATAAGCCCCCACAGTACTGCAGTCTTCATGCTGCGGAGTTCCACACTCCTGTGGTTATTGTTGTACCAGATGCCGAACGCATCGAACATCCCGTACAGATGCAGGCCAAACAGCCATGCATTTTCGGCATAGCGCAGATCCTCCTGCTCCATCTTCTTGTCGCTTTTCTCGCGGACACGGGCAGCATACTCATTTCGCTTATCCTGGAGTGCCCTCAGGGTATCGCGGTCGGTATTTTCCATGATGAGTTTCGTAATCATCGACACCGAATCGCGGAACGGCTGCGCCTGCTCGAGCACGCGGTCCTTTTGCCAGGACTTGTTGATGTACACTTCGTATATGAGCAGGGCCTCTATGCCCGTAATGAACCCGCCACGCACGTAATGTTCCGTATAGTAGTGTCCGCCACCGGGCAAAATACTCAGGAGCATGGTCAGCGGGAGCGAATTGCGCTTTGTGGGGATATCCCACTCGTTCACAGGGAGCGTGTCGATTGCGAGGATGCCTGTCTTGCCCTTCACCAGCGGGTCACCCGCGACCGTATCGGCAACCGCAGAATCAGGAACCGCCACAGGATCCGGTGCGCCCGTAGATGCCGAAACGGACTGCGCCCAGGCGGCACCTCCAAAAACAGCGGCAAAAACAAGACAAATTATAAACGAGCGCACAGACATCGTCCTGAAATATAGAAACTCTAGGGATTTTTTGACCAGACGGCAATAATCTGACTATATTTTTTACGGGAAAATACAGAATTGACATTTTATGTCACAACTAAATTCTAAATTACGGAGTATGAAAATGAGCGACACAAAAGGTTTTGATTTCCAGGGCGCAGACATCCAGAAAAAACTCGAAGGCATGAGCGTGCAGGACATCGAAAGAGAAATCTCCCTGCTGGTCAAGGCCATCAAGGAGGCGCTCATCGCTCGCGGCGAAATGATGGCTACCGCAGAATCCTGCACGGGCGGGCTTGTAGCCAGCAGCATCGTGAACGAGGCCGGCTCTTCGGCAGTACTTGCCGGCGGCATCGTCGCCTACCAGAACGAAATCAAGGAAAAGCTCCTGGGCGTAAGCCACGAGACCCTCGAGCAGTTTGGGGCAGTGAGCGAGCAGACCGTCAAGGAGATGGCCGCAGGCGCCATCAGGCAGTTCGGCTGCCAGTGGGCAGTATCTACCTCTGGCATCGCTGGCCCCGGCGGGGCGGAACCCGGCAAGCCCGTGGGTACCGTCTGGATGTCGATTTCCTGGATTTCTGGTAACAACTGTTTGCAAAATGACAGCTTTTGTAAAATTTTCGCAGGGGACAGGCTTAAAATCAGGGTCCAAACCGTTTATATAGTGCTGGGCAAGTTACTTTTTTTGATAAATAACCAAAAAAGCACTTGCACAAGTGAACACTAAATAGTATATTTAGACAAGAAAAACAAAAAAATGGAGTCCAACATGGCAAAGAAGAACACGACACCCACTAGCAACCTTTCCGCCGACAAGGCAAAAGCGGTCGAAGCCGCGATTGCGCAGATCGAAAAGAATTATGGTAAAGGTTCCATCATGGCCCTCGGCAGCCAGCCGGTCGAAGAAATCCCGGTCATTCCGTCCGGCTGCATCCAGCTCGACATGGCCCTCGGCGTGGGCGGCTTCCCCCGCGGCCGAATCATCGAAATCTACGGTCCCGAATCTTCCGGCAAGACGACGCTTACCCTGCATGCCATCGCCGAAGCCCAGAAGCTCGGTGGCGTCGCCGCCTTCATCGATGCGGAACACGCATTCGACGCGGTCTATGCCCGCAAGCTCGGCGTCGACATCGAATCCCTCCTCGTTTCCCAGCCCGATACGGGCGAGCAGGCCCTCGACATTGCCGAGACCCTCGTGCGTTCCGGCGCTATCGACATCATCGTAATCGACTCCGTGGCAGCACTCGTCCCGCAGGCCGAAATCAACGGCGAAATGGGCGATAACCACGTAGGCCTTCAGGCACGCCTCATGAGCCAGGCCCTCCGCAAGCTCACCGGCATCCTCTCGAAGTCCAATACCTGCATGCTGTTCATCAACCAGCTCCGCATGAAGATCGGCGTGATGTTCGGTAACCCCGAGACCACCACCGGCGGTAACGCCCTCAAGTTCTACGCCACGCAGCGTATCGACATCCGCCGCATCGCCGCCATCAAGGACGGTGAAGAGGTCATCGGCAACCGCACCCGCGTGAAGGTCGTGAAGAACAAGGTCGCGGCCCCGTTCACCCAGTGCGAGTTTGACATCCTCTACGGTTGCGGCATCTCCCGCGAAGCCTCCATCCTCGACCTCGCCAGCGAACTCGACATCATCCAAAAGAGCGGTTCCTGGTTCAGCTACAACAACGAGCGCATCGGTCAGGGCCGCGAGAACACCCGCCTGTTCCTGAAGGACAATCCGGAACTCTGCAACGAAATCGAGCAGAAGATCCGCGAGAGCATGAAGGACGTGGAGCTCTTCAAGCTCGGCGAGAACGACGCCCTCGAAGCCGGCGACGACGACGAAGCCGTCGAAGTAGCCGAAGGCTAGACCCTCGCCCTTTGCCAAGGCGAGCCTACCACCGCCATACATTTTCTTCCTTAAAAACGAACTCCGTTCTCTCTTTTAGCCATTGGGAAAGAGCGGAGTTTTTTTATTTTTCCTCGCATGAAGTTTGTTCACACCATCATTCCGGCCACATTGCTGACAGCCGCGCTCGCCTTTACGGTGCCGGCGCAGGAACTCTGCCCGCATACGTTCCTGGACAAGGACATGATAGTGAACATGGAAGGCTGGTTCATCAATCCACAGCATTCTCGCGCAAGGATCGACATTGAATGGCGACACCACGAGGCAGACAAGCTCGACACGTTCTTCATCCACTTGCCGAATACGCCCTCGTACAAGTACATTACCGCCGAAACAAGCCGCTACATCGAGAAGGATTCCCCGCGCATCCGCCGGCAGATGGCAATGCACCACCTGAAAGAAGAAATCGGCAACACGCCCGTCAGGTACGACGACCTGGAACTCCTCGCCCACGGGCTATTTGTATGCAAGGATTCAACGGTCCAGAAACCGACCATATTCTCGACCGCGTTCTCGCAGATGTGGTGGAGCATCGCTAGCGATTCGCTCCCCATGCCGCACCTCGTGACCATGCGTGGTGCATTCAAGGAAAAACGCGAAATGAGAATCGACTCCTGGAAAGAGCTTTCGGGAGTCATGCTGCCGACCCTTGTGACTGTGGCCAGCATGGACTACCGCGGTAAATTCTGGATACGCTCGGCCTACCCCATCGAAGACCTGAACCGCGATCCGTTACGGGAAAACCTTCTGAAATTCGGGCACGACTACCGCGCGTCCTTGTGGATTGGGAAAGAGAAGTAACCCTGATACTGCAACTGCACGATAAACTGCTGCGAGAGATTTCCGTCATAGAACTGGTCCTTCAGGCGCTTCCAGAAACCCAGTTCCAGCGTAAATTCGTGCTTCCCGTTATTTAGGGAAATATGCGGGCCAAGTTTTACCATCATGTACTTGAGGGATTCCTTTTCAACAACATCGCCGTCGCGCAGGAAGCCCGTACTGAACACCGAAGTTTCCACCAGCATCGAGACGAAGTCATTGAGCAGAAGGTGTCCGAAGAACTCAAAGTCCAGGATAAAGTCGCGACTGAACACAGGCATGTTAAGCTTGTAGTCGTAGCTCTTTCCCGAAAAGTCCGTGCTGATATCCGTGAGGATATAGTGCATGTTAACCCCCAAAAGGGCAGACTTCGGGAAGAAATACTCTATCTTGACCGCAATATCGAATAGCTGGGCGTAGTCGAACTCATCCCCGTCATAGGCGTGGTCCACTATGTAGTCCGCATTCCAGGTCTCGGCGATACGCCCCTCGCCCAGCACGTCCGACGTGACCATTTCAAGATTGCTCATCAGGTAGAAGAAGCTTTCGTAAGTAGCCGAAACCTCCACCTGCGGGTTAGTCTTGAACGGACGCAGGCCAAGCCCCACCTGGTAACCCGCATAGAACGGGGAAATTTCCAGTGCGGCTTCCATCTTGAGGAAGGTCGGGTTCTTGCCCATCTTCTCGCCATAATTGAGCGGTTCAATGGGTTCGAGCCAGGTATAGTGCACATCGGCGGCTAGCTGGGGAAGCCACTGCCCCCATACAAACGGCGTGTTGCCCATAATGCCCCAGGAGAGGTTCGGGCCATAGCGCAAGCCGAACTGTGCACTCTGGTCGAAGCCGTCGCCCATGGACAGGGCGAACGCCAGAAGCACAGAAACAAGCGAAATCCTTATTTGACGACAGAAAAACTGCATTTCAATGTAAAATCTAAAAAATATTTATCCAATCGCTCTAGAAATTCTTATTTTGTGAACACAAAATCTTATAGGAGAACCTATGAAACTTTCTTATCTGTGTGTACTAGCCCTGAGCGGTCTGCTCTTCTGGGGTTGCGCAAACAAGACATCCTCCCCCATCCTTATTGAACGTGGCGTAGGCCAGAACGAATACGAACGCGAATACTTCGTCACGAAGGAAAGCATGGGCATCGACAAGCGTCTCAAGGACGTGTTCAAGCAGGGCTATATCGAAGAAGGCATGACCAACGACATGGTGAACCTGCTCTGGGGACCTCCTGACCACGAAGTCGAAACCGACACCAGCAGTGTGTGGGAATACTACACCGTCGAAGGCAAGCTGATCACCCGCCTCATCTGGAAGCACCCCGACCAGGCTCGCCTGAAGGGCTACGAAAACGAATGGATCCTCGAAAAGATCGAAGGCGACCGCTACGGTGGCTCTCCGGCCCCGACTTCGAGCCGTTCCAGCAACTACAACTAGCCTTTTTACGGCCTTAGTTTAAAAAGTCGCCTTTCAAAAGGCGGCTTTTTTTACTAAATTTAGGCGCGTTAAATTTTAAACCTCTCAAGGAGTTAATTATGCGTCAGTATATCATTGCTGGTAACTGGAAGATGAACAAGACCGTTAGCGAATCCGTTCAGCTCGCTAAGGATATCGTGGAAGCCGTCAAGGATGTGAAGAAGACCGAAGTGGTCATCGCCCCGACTTACCTCGCCGCCGCCAAGGTCGCCGACGTCATCAAGGGTACCAACGTGAAGCTCGCCATCCAGGACATCCACTGGAAGGACCAGGGCGCATTCACCGGTAAGGTTTCCGTTGACATGGTCAAGGAAATCGGCGCCGAATACATCATCATTGGCCACTCCGAACAGCGCCAGTACTTCCACGAAACTGACGAGACCGTGAACCTCAAGGTCAAGAAGACCCTCGAAGCCGGTCTGAAGCCGATCATCTGCATTGGCGAAACCCTCGACCAGCGC